>Ga0307515_10006812_pt1 | contig 22725 bp, 31 predicted proteins | sample 17_EM_MG_FD_194513 | JGI IMG/M metagenome (GOLD analysis project Ga0307515, IMG submission 194513) | Populus trichocarpa ectomycorrhiza microbial communities from riparian zone in the Pacific Northwest, United States - 17_EM | ecosystem: Host-associated > Plants > Roots > Unclassified | place... | reverse complement strand
GAAGCGGAAACGGGTAGGAATGAACGTGCTGTGTTGATCGGTCGGAGTGGGCAGATGGACTTACGAAGAGGTATGGCCCGAATACGTTACATTGCCAGATGTAACCGAGGCCATCATCCGACCGTTCTCCGATACGTTGAATGATATAAGTTACCACCGTGAGGCTGACTATAGGATGTAAAACCATCGGAACTAAGAGCTTGAACCAATCTATAGCGGCGAAAGACGCAGCCCCCGCGTTCAACACGAGATGGTTCAGGTATGGGTATCTAAACGGGAAAAGGAAAATGTGAGTCCGTCAGCGTTGCTCGGGAAATAGGAAGCTTAAATACAAGGGAACTGACCTCGTCCGCATCCCCCTAGCACAGTCGACCACGCTTTTAACCGACGTAAAGTCGCACTTCTCAATCTCGATAACGAGGTTCTGGCTGAAATTCTGCCCGTACTCATCCACGACTCCTTTAGCTCTCCGCGCTTCAAGGACCCGATCGAGGTAGGAAAGCAGCTTGTCACGAGCCGCTTCTGCCTTTGGTACATTACGGCAGATCATGATGAGGGTCAGACCGGACCACTGAGGTCGTTCATCGGGTACATCTTTGCTCTCCACGGGGATATCGAACTGAGGATTCGCATCGGTCTGATGTTCAGACGAAAGCTGCTCCAGCAAACGTTCGCAAGCGCCGAACCCTACACCACTGTTACCCATTCAAACAGACCGCCGAAGTGAAGGGAATAGAGGGAGACGCACCTGTTTGCTCCAGTGACCGCAATATAGAGTCGAGACATGGGTATATGCGTGGGGACAGGTTAAAGTAAAGCGTGGATTTTCGGAAGTCAGTTTCCAGAAGGTGGTGCCACACCAGTGATAGGCTCTCTTGTTTGGTCTTGTTGTCTAGCGACTTGGGGAAGCGTTGCAATATTGATGCCGACGGTAATTATTGCTAAGCGCTAAGCACCTACGTATTAGATATCCGTTCAAGGGCTGGGCCAGCTGGAATTTCTATACCCAGAGGCATCGAATACTCGGATAACCCGATCCTCGTACTCCTTTCTCTCCTGCGCCCTATCACCCGACACGATCTCCCTCCACACCCTCATAGTCTCATGAACCTGCTCGAGCGAACCCATACCCACAACGGTCGGTATCCCAAGATTCCTAGCATTTCGATAGGCAAAACCCAGCGCAATGTCTGGGAGCCCGCCGGTCCAAGCAGAACATACGTCTACGGCCTCTGACGACGCAGACTTTAGTTTCTCGGGAGCTGGACTCCATTCCGGTTGGTTCGGAGTTAACAACCCCATGCATAATGGTGAGGCGGTGAGGAGCTGCCCGACGCCCGCTCTCCCGGTGAGCTCCTTCGCAAACGAGATAAGTGTATCGTTCTGGATCGTAAGGTGACAGTAAGTCATCATCGCGTCCACCGGCCCATGTGTCTGCCGGATCAGTAATGCAAGCCTGAGTAGTGTCGGTAATGGGTACGCTAGAATAGCGTTCAGTGACAGTCAGGTGAATGTTGGCTTTGGTAGATACCTGTTATCCCAATGTTCTTGACTAGACCTTCTTCCTTCAGTCTCTTCAACTCGCCATACGCTTCAAGGACCCTCCGATCACCCTCTCCCAAAATCTCTCCCTCCTGCCCCAATGCAAGGCCATACGCCTCCCTATCCTCACCCAAAGCCGTAGAATGGTCTCCATCCCTCTTCGGTACAACCTCTTCGGCGACCATCTCAACATCATGTAGATACACGACATCCAGATAGGCCGTATCCAAACGTTCGAGACTCCTCTGTACGCTCCTCCGAATCGTACTCGGGGAGTAGTCGAAATCCGCCGGAGTGGAACCATATCGACCACACTTGGTTATCTAGAACGAAGTTATCAGTTCCTTGTAAAATCCAAGATACCGATCCATCTGTCACCAATTTATACGACTCGCGAGGGAATTCATCTTTAAGAGCTTTGAGAACACCCCCAAGGACGATTTCGGATGGTCCATAATACGCAGAGGTGTCAAAAGCCCGAATTCCGTACCTGAACACGATTCGCAGATATCGTCAGCCCACGTATTTCTCCCGGAACCCCTCCACCATCGGTCAACTCACCTCATGCATAACCTCACGGACCTGATCGGAACGTCTGAAGTCATATGCTCCGCCTGATTATACTGGGGGGAAAAGTTTGCTGCCCCGAATACCAGTTCAGGTAAACCCAAGTTTCCTATGTTGCCCTTTATTTCGGTTTTAACAACGGTGACGAGGGCATGTGCAAAAAGTTGGTGAGGTTAAATTCCGAGATTAGATGAATGGTCACGATTGCGGTCATGAGTTTTGTGATATACCGGTGCTAGTCCATCAATCGGCTTGTCCTGTTCGTTTTCAGGATATTCAGATGGCGGGTTGTAGGCAACCTGAATGGAATCAAGTGGGACGACCATGGGGGGAAGACGTCGCTGGACGCTGGGGGTGCGCGAAGATGGAAGATGATGTTGACATTATATACAATAGTATCACGGGTTGTAGTCCTGGTGATCCTAAGACTGACCTTGAATTCCGTCCACTGACACTCATGCCCATTCAGTGCGCACAATATATGTAACCAAGATCCCATTGCACGCTGAACGCGTTAAGTGGAACACCGGAATCCCGGAACGCAAAACGTCTCAGACGGCAAACACGAACAAAACGGGAGCTCCCTCTTTCCGAATTCAAGGATCAAGTCAGGCGGATGAAAAAGAACCCAATGATGATAGGTATTAGGTCAAAAGGAACAAACATCTACGAGCCTCACGCGTATACGCAGAGGTAGCATTGAATTTACCAACCGCTACGTTTCCAACTACAAAAACGAAGCCAAAGAGCCGTGAGATAATAGGCCACGCACACGAGGAAGGTGTCACGAACCTTCCGCCTTCGAATTTATGGCTAACGGCCATCATCTTGACGTTCTGGTCTTGCTCGATGGAGTTACGGGGGTTGGGGTTAGCCCTCGTCCAAACGACTACAATTGCAAACGCGCGAAAAGGTCATATCAGGCATTTGTATTCCTGAGCAAACAAACGCGACTGCAGGTGTTGAAAAACGTACCATCAGGACCACGAGCCAAACGGTGGAGGTACCAGCCAGCACCACCGGCGACAACTCCAACGATAGTGTAGCTATTCGGAAACGTCAGCCGAGTCTCATCCACACAACGAATTCCCCGAACGCCCAGGGGCAGCGCCTTCAAATCTTCCTCCGCTCGGGCTCGGACGAGAGGGAGGGCAGGGAGATGAAGAGCCAGAGGGACTCACATCGGGATAGCCTACATTCGAAAGTTCAAGACACTCAATTCCGCTCCAATTCCAACCGGACACGGAGAGTCAGAAAGAAATTTCTACACACCTCAATGGCGAACCAGTTCTTCATAAACGATCTACGTGCGACGTGCGACGCCATCTTGTTTGATGTTGAGAGTGAGATACGTGTGTTTTACGGGTAAAAAAGGGCAAGTAGACGGAGGATCGATTGAAGGTCGGCTTCAAGTGAACCAGCCAGCGCGGCCGGGCGAATCCGGTGTGCGGCATTTCCGCGATCCAGGCCGAGTCTCACTCTCAGCTCCAGTCATCCTTTGCAGCACTCATACTCAAACTTTGAATAGGGCGATAAAAGCATAAGACCATAGATGAGATTTCGTGGAAACACAACTGCAAACTTATACTACATACGGAAATGAAGAGAGAACGAGAAACTAAACCATCTGGCCAGCTCAAAGACTCAGTCTTAAAGCTTAAAGCATAGCTGACGACCAGAGCCCACGGAATCCAAGAGAGAGGGTTGACAACGGTGACAGCTAGACGGAGGGGTGGCCCGCATAAGGAAACCTAGGTTTCTCATGAGGCGTACGACGGGACAGCTACGCGCTATGACTGAAGAGTGGAGCCACCAAACGAGCAACGGGAGGTGCTGAATGTACCCTCACGCACGTTTGGCATCAAGCCAACGAGAACGGAGTAACAGACACGTGGGGAAGTGGAAAAAGAGTATGAACATGAATGGTGCAAGGAAGCTTGGGATGACGAATAAAAAAGATGAGAAAACGGCGATAGCGACAGCATAAAAGAAGGGGATCCTGAGAGGGGGGAAGACAAAGGGGGGGTGGGCGTGGTTTGGTGAGGAGGAAGGGGGGAGAACAGAAAACAAACTTCAACGGATGCACAAGACAGACAACAAAATCAAGAAAACGTCCTTCAAACACTCGAAGTCGTAAAAGGACATAGCATGTCAGCGGCCATACAAGGCGAAAGCACCTTAAAAGCGTATGGGTGGATATGATGGGTTTGAGGGAGGGTATCACGCTCGAGCGCGCACACGCATCCTCGCTTCCCCCTCCATCCGGCTCCTCAGTTTCTCCAATTGCTTTTCCTTTGAGACGAAGGATCGATCCGCACTGTCGGTGCTACTTCGACTCAAGGATACCCGCGATTCACTCTCCCGGATGGGAAGGGAAGTCTGAGGCGAAGGGGTGGACCTTGAGCTCCATGAGAAAGGTGAGGGAATCAACTTTGTGAATGTTTGAAATGAAAGCTTGGAGATACGAGAATCTGTGGGAGGTGCCGAGGTTTTGGAGGAAGGAGTTGGGTCAACCATCACGCCCTCTGAGGTCGGCGGATTGGGATTGAAGAGCCTGTGGGTGTTGGGGACTTCATTCACTACGTGCGCATATAAGAGGAGGGAATGATAAAGACATACTGGGAGGGTACATACTAGGCCGGGTTGGTAGCGTGCTCGACCGTTGTGGCTGACGAATGAACGAAGGAGGGGACGGCTTCGATGAGGCTGTAGATTGGGCCTGGAAAGCAGTCGTCGTGGTCGGGCTACTGTGTTTGCTGGGAGGAGTAGAGAAGGTGTTCGAGCGGTTCAGAACTATTCTCTCGAGCGGAGATGCTTTCGTCGGGGTGTTAGCGGCATACGACTTCAACACGACAGCACGGGGGATGGAGGAAGGCGTTGGAGGGCTGTTCTTGCGGAGCGGCGAGTTGGGCGTGCCAGGGGTAGTTGCAATTCCAAACGGTTTATGAGGAGGGGTAACGGGAAGAGCAGCCACTTGGGATAACTTGAATGGAAGAATCGGTGCCTCATCATCCTGACTGTGTGAGAAGACGCGAGGACTGGAAGATGCCGACCTCGGGGGTGAAGGGGTAGCAAGCTCGGAAGAGACATCAGAATCCTCCGGTGGAGTGAAGGTGAAAATGATTCCGCCCTCGACGACCTCACCACCAAAGTCATCTTCGTAAGGAGTCCTAACCGGTTCTTCTTCTTCCTCCTCTTCGCTTTCTTCGATGACACCAAGGGATGGCTTCTCAGCCACTTCGAAACCGGTCTGGGCGGGGATAAGGAAAGGTGGGAAATCCTCGTCATCGACCAGAAGACCTTGCGAGAACAATCCCTTGCCACTGTCACCAGTTATTGCAGCATGAACAGCCGCAGAGACCTCCTCGTCTTCGTCATATTCGAGGCATCCGAAGAACTTGTCGACCTCCGTCGGCTTGGGGTTGGGCACCTCACCTTGGGAGCCCGAGGGGAAAGTCCAAGCCTTGACCAATGAAGCGCGGCGACTGTGGGATGGAGGGATAGGAGCAGCAGCAATTTCGGCTCTGAGAGCAGAGACCGAACGTGAAACATCCTCGATAGAGCTGATGGCTGAGATCTGGCTGGAGAAAGTATCGTCGTCGTCGTCCGCTTGTTCGTAGTTAGCGAGCTCGTCATCTTGGTCGGAATAGTCTTCGGAATAGTCCCCAGAGTAGTCTTCGTTTTCCTCTTCAGCAACCGAGCGGAGGGCAGTCTTGAAGTCTTCAATGGGGGAGTACTCGACGTCGGTGACTTGTGAATCGATGGAGAACGCCGGAGCTCGACGGTTGATATGGGATTCGATAGATGCCTTCAAAGCGATTTCCAAATCCACCCTCTTCTTCCTCTCCTCGTCCAACTCAACCCTCAGCTTCTGAAACTCCTCCTCGAGAGAGGATTTGGCCCTGAGATCTTCCCTCAAACGTTCGCACTCTTCTTTCAAAACTTCGGCCTCAACTCGGGAGACATCACATCTCGCCAGGGCGGCTTGGAGTTCAGCACCCATGGCCTCCAACGACTTCTGGATTCCACCCTTCTCAACCTCCAACAAACCTGTCCTTTGCCTTGCGACCCAGGCCTCGCGACGTTCCAAGTCAACGCGCTGAGAGAGAACCCCAACTTGTCTCTCAAGGTCAGAGACGCGGACCCTCCAACCCTCGACGTCCTTATTCAATTCGTCCCGTTCGGCTTTGAGATCGGCAATAAGCTGGAGCATCTCATCGCTTGGCTCTTTCGGGATGGGACTACACATCGAGGATCTGCCGGAAGCTTCAGAAGCGCATGAAACCGGCCGTGAATGCGGTTGCGAAGCAGCTAGCGCACGCTCCAGGTCCGTTATACGTTGTGTGAGGGTAGCGTGCGCTTGGTATAAAAAATGCTGCTCAGTCTCCGACATGCACCTGTCGCTGACGCTAGCCAAGCTCGAGGTAGATGAGGCAGAGGTAGGTCGGTTTTCGATCGTCGGTGTGAGGGCCGGTGTTGGCAATTGCTTTGAGGGGATATCGACGGAATGCTTGTAGGAGATGCTCCTGCGTTTCTGGGCGGAGTCGGTCTGAAAGGAACTGGACGAACGAAAACTCCCCTCCAGATCGAGGGAGGCGCGGCGAGCGGGTGTGATCACGGGAGAGACGGAAGGGACCATTACGGAATGACGTTTCATACGGTTGGTGTTGGTTGAGCCTTCGTTTCCACCTATGGAGGTGATTGGAACGGGTGACGTAGCCAATGTGAGCGATCTCAAGCCCGTGGACGACCTGGGAGTGGGGGTTGAGGGGGTGGGAAGGCTGAAGTTCTCCTTTCCGAGCGCTAATTGGTGGAGATTGAGATGGGCCGGTCGGTGGCGTTGAAGCGCAGGTGTCGTGTCCATAACCTCGACGGATTTGGAGGCGATCCCAATAGGCGAGGATAACTCGACGGGGCTCAAGACAATGATGGAATCGTCTTCGCATTCCTCTTCACCCTCTTCTTCATCTTCCTCAACAAGAGTGTGAAGTTGTTCCTTGGAAGAAGTCGTGGCGGTGAGGTGCTTCCCGAACGAATCACGTTTTCCGACCGCATTTCCAAATGTGGATCCCAGGACGGGCAAGGGTGGCTTGGTGGCTATAGCGAGTGATCAATAACAGCGCTGGATTTGTAATTGTACGCTTGCACGTACAAAATTCAAACTTCTTTGTAGAAAGCTCCGGAGTGCCAATGTCGGGGATTTCAACTTTGGAGAACGTGTTGAGGTCTGGCTTTCCTTCAAGAACCCAAAGAGCCCTTCGTCGGACGGAATCCATCTCACCGAGGTTGATATTGTCGTCAGAAACGGAGAGAGGGAGGTTGGCCACCGAGACACCCATCAAGTCGGCGGACTCGTGACGGGTGGAAACCGATGAGCGCCTGCGATGGTGCGAGTTGCGCTTGGAAGCGGGGACAGGGGAGAGGTTGGCTTGTGCACCAGGCTGGCCGGGGAAGGTTGGCGAAACGGGGGAGACATCCGCGGAAGGGGCGGGAACGGAGAAGGACGTAGAGACGGAAAGGTTTCGGGAACGGGAACGAACATGACGGTGAGTGGGTTTCAGGACTGTGTTTGTCGTCGTGCTTGCAGGTCCACCGAGCTTGAATGACTCGAACTAGGAGAGGGTGATTTGGGTGAGTGGTACGGACATAAGCAAGGTGATAGCGAATAAGACTTACCCTCATTCGTTCGGAGGCGGCGTCGTTGTCCATAGTGTTTGTTACAGAGTTCATCATGAGGAAAGGTAAAGAACGGCGATCCTTGCTAGGACAGTGAATTTGTTCAAGGAAAGGAATGGCGAGACGAGCTCGAGCGTGGACGGTGGACAAACAAAACCACACCTGCGCAGGGAAGGAGCGAGTGGTGGTGGTGAACAAAATCAACGGCGAAATCAAAAACGCTCCAAAAATATTTTATCTATTTATTCTTATTTTCCACAATCAAACCATGGCCACCAACGTCAAACGGCCCGTACCAAACAAAACCGTCCTCCTCGTCTGCGATATTCAGGTGAAATTCAGTGAGGTTTTTTTTCTACAGAAAGACCGGAGAGTTCGCTAACAATGAGCTCTACAGGAGATGCAATCTACGGTTTCGAAGAGGTGGTCGCGACTGCGAACAAGATGCTCAAGATAGCTAAGGTATTGGCGCGTCGCCCGCCGTTCTGATTGGACTTTACTGACGGTCCTCTCTTCTGACAGATACTTGATGTCCCTGTCGTCGTGTCCGAACAATATCCGAGAGGTTTGTCCAAGTCGGATCGCTCATCGGGCTCCTGTCGTGATTGCGACACATAGGGCTTGGATCAACGGTACCCGAAATCAATGTACAAGACCTCGGCTCGCTACATCTGGGTACTTTCGAAAAGACCCTCTTCTCAATGGCCACTCCGCCAGTCGAGGCCATCCTCAAGGAGCACGACTTCAAGTCCGTTCTAATTCTAGGAATTGAGGTACGCTTGGTTTGCGGGGCCCCACTCCCTCAGGGGCGTTTCTAAGGCGTCCGCGATTGATTGGCGATCGCCCGCAGTCTCACGTCTGCGTAATGCAAACCGTATTGGACCTCCTAAGCAAAGGCTATGACGTCCACGTACTGGCAGATGGTGTTTCGAGTGCAAACAGGGAGGAAGTACCTATTGCTCTCGCGGAGATGCGCCAGGCCGGTGCTCGTATCACCACCAGCGAAGCTTGTTCATTCCAACTGATGGGTAACTACCGCTTCATCCCTTTATGGTTATCTATCGTTTGTTGACGCTTCCGGGCCCCGCTTTAGGCGAAGCTTCAGGTCCCAAGTTCAAAGCATTCTCTGCTGTCGTCAAGGGCGAACTGAACCACACACGCGGTTCCGTATCCAAGTTGGTTCCATACAAGAGCGCTATATAGACTGGTGCACGGAGAAGACCTTCATACTGTATGCGATACGCAGGGAAATTCCTAATATTATTGACCTGGTCCAGGTGGAACAACTGCACTGAGGCTCGATCAAGTAGAGGAGCGCCGAGGACCCACACGAACCTGGATCAACCCCATCAGATTCACCGTGCTCCTGGAGCCAGCGGCCCCGATTATCCCGCCGTTTGGGAAGAACATGACAAGCTAATCACGCTGAAACACTCTTCCTGTCATATGTTCTTTGAAATTTCGTCAGGCAACCGCAGTATGAACCCGAGCGCAGATCGTACCAGCACCTTGGCATCAACCTTCGCTGACCGCGCTGCTCGCAGACCTCTAATACCTCGCCGTGTGTCACGCGTAAGACACCGTTCCTTGTTCGCTGATTCTATCAACCGTGACAGGCGCCTCCTCATTTCTCTGCCGCAAACTTGAGCACTTTGACGTGGTCAGCCTTTCTTCGAGCTTGACACTTAGGGGAGACGATAGAGGCCAATTTTGGCGCAGTTTTGGGCCCCCTCACGTCAAGTCCCTCTACTGGTAGGGGGTATACTATGACCTGGTTCTGCTCTTCGTCTCGAACACTCAAATTTGCTGTGTGGCGCAGATTTGTCGGACTGAAGCCTGGCTCCACGAAGGATCGTGAATCTTTCCGGTCAAACCTTCACCCAGGCTGGCAGCAAGGGCGCGAGAAACTGTCAGTTCTCTGCTGTGGTCACAAGGGCCGGGCTTCGGGTTTCAAGGTGGACTGTAGCCACGGACCGATGATCACTCTGCGCAGATTTCTTGGCCCGCCGCCTGTCCGAGATCTTGCCCAGCCTTCGGCTTCAGTTTCCGCGCTAGTGGATACAAGTCTTCGTGCGGTGCCCATCCCCCCCCCCCGGAGAGGGTGGCCTTCTAGGCATTCAACCCTGACGGTTTGATCCGACTATCTGACTGAGTCAAGTTGTAGGGATCCATCCGCTATCATACACCGCGTCTTTGTGACGCCATCATCGATGCCATTCAAACCCGTCTCGCCCGAATTAGATATGCATTGTGGATTGATATTGATGAAACCTATGACAAGCATCGAAAACCGAACAGCGAATAAGGAACAGAAAAGTACAGTAAACGATACAAAGACACGGAGCAACGACAAACCCGTGATTTCTTCGGTCAAAACCACCTCCCCTCCCTCCACGGTCCACCGGCTTATCTCGTCCTGATGATACCCGCGCTGATCAGCTTATTGATCTTGTTCCGGACGACGGGGTTCTTCATGTGGTCCTGGAGCGCGGCGGGATTGGTCTGAGCCTGTTGCAGGATCGACTGCATCACAGGGTCGCTCATGATTTGCTGTGTATAAGGCTTATCAACAGAACTGAAAGGAAGGACGTATGGGGAGAAATACGAACAGCGATTTCTGGATCCCGCATTGCTCGTTGCATGACATCTTCATCCGACTCTCCCTCTCGTTGAGCGAACTGAGCCTGCTGGCATTTCAACATCTGGTCCTGGATCTCCTTAGTATGCGCATTGGCGTCGTCGTGCTCAGCGGCCTCTTGTAGGACTTCGATGGCCTTGACGTAGTCCCGCATCGTGTACAGAATGTGCGACTTCCGGACATACGCCTTGACTGTCGGACACCGATCGTCAGCCAACCCCGACGTCGGATTGTGGAGCGTGGAGATTCACTCACTGAACTCGGGGTCTGCCTTGATGGCAGCCTCGGCGTCCTTCAACGCCTCTGGTAGAGCCACCAACTTGGTGTACGCATTCGCTCGGTTATTGTACCCCCTAGGATCGTTCGGATCCCTCTTGATACTTTCCGTGTAAGCCTTAACGGCGCCGGCGAAATCACCCTTTTTGAACAAAGCGTTTCCTTCCTCCCTGGACTGAGAAGACTTTTCCGGATCGATGTATGCCAGTTTCTCCGCCTCAGCCTTGGTACGTTCGGTCTCACGGAGTTTGTTGAGGATGTCCGGAGTTCGGTGTTCTGTAAGAGATTTGTTGAAGTACTTGATGGCAGAAGTCAAGTCTCCGGTCTTGGTATAAGCAGTCCCGATACGTCCGTAGGCCTTCGCGACGAGCTTGTAGTCCGCCCGTATCTTGGAAGAAAAAATGCTTAGCTTTCGTGAAACACGTCTTGCTGGAAAGTAGCTCACCCCACGACCTTCTTCAACTGCCTTCTCGCAAGTCTCGATACACTTGTCGTATTCGCCTTGTTCAAAATAGACAGCTGCAGAAATCCACGGTTAGAGTGACCTGGAATGTGACTGAGGAAATCCCCGTACCTCCCAAGTTGGTCAGGAAAGTGATATCCTTTGGCCAAACATCCCAGGCCTTGGAGAAGTGGGTGGCAGCTGCCTCGAGGTCACGCTTTTTGTAGGCTTCACCACCGAGCTTCTTCTCAGCCTCAGCCTCCTTCTTCGCCTTAACCTCTTCGTCGTCCTCGTCTTCCTCCATCTCGACGTCCTCCTCGACCTTTGCAGGTTCCGGAGGACGAGATTTCGAGGACGAGGCCTGAGGAGTCGGGTTTTTTTGGGGCGGAGGAGAAGCGGGTTCGGAGGCCGACCCTGGTACAACGCCAGGAGGGAGATCATCTGAACCCTCTGGACGACTGAACCCCTGCATGTCAATCCCCATCAATGCTCCAAGGACGTCAATCATCCTGGGATCTCCAGACAATGCGGTGTCAGCCAGAGACGGATTGGTCCGGATGAGTTCGAGCTTCTGTCTGAACGCAGGATCGGCCAGGTGCTTTGCGGTTCGTGGGTTGGCAGCGAGTTTTCCGAGAAGGTTGGGATCGGAAAAGAGCTTTCCGAGGCCAAGCCCGTCGCCACCGGATTCGGTAGAGTCGTGTGCTGCGCGCAAAGGAAGAACGTCAGAAGAGACTAGATGACGGATTTCAAGTCCTGTCCTCGTCCCAGACCTTTTGCCTCTTGGACCTCTTTCAGTCCTTTCCTTAGGGCAGGGCTTTCCTCCAGTTTGAGACCCTCCTCGTACGCAGCGATAGCTTCATCGTATTGTCTTGAACCGTGGAGGGCAGCTCCCTTCCGAGCGTAACCTTTCGACCACGAAGGGTTGATTTCGATGCACTACGCCACACCACAGAGGTCAGCCGAAACCCCTCTCGATCGAAGCGAGGTCAAGAAATTACATACCGCCTCGGCATCCTCCAAAGCCGCGACCCATTGCTTCTTACCGGCCTTTGCAGCACTTCTATTCGAGAACAGAACGTGGTTCTGAGGGTCGAGTTCGATGGCCTTGGTGAAAAGGGTGATGGCGGTATCGTAATCCTTAGCCTGGAAGGCCTTGTTTCCTTGGTCTTTGAGTTCGTTGACCTGTGTAATCTTATCAGTTATCCCTTCTCGACGAGTGTTAAGGGGACGAGGAAGGCATACGGTTGACATGGTTTTCGGATTGGGAAGCGGTCCTCAGGAATGAAAGTCGTGTTACTTATATTCCTACCGGAATTGGACAGAGGGAACCTTCCAGAACCTTCGGGGGCAAATGTGTTCTCGAAGTGGCTGATGTAATCGATGACGGTAAAAACTTTCTTTGTCTTTGGTCGGATCTCTTTCAAAGGCAAAAGCAGACGCGTTCTATTTGAGAAAGGAACCAGATGCAAATGCGACCGAGGTCATCTGCAATCTTGGGTGTGGAATCGATTGTCTGGAGGATAATCCGGAGCGAGGGGCCGGACCGAGCCGAGAGATCCGTTTGTTTGGTCTTGTTAGGATTCAAAGCCGATAGCTTCAACAACACTTCCACCCACCTCCCCCTCTAATCCACTTAAAAAGCGATCGGTCAGAAGTCTAAAATAAACTACGAGGGTAATATGGAAGCATTAGAAGCGGAGATCAAGAGTCCTCCTCCGTCGCCTTCTTTTTCTTCTTGCTCTTGTGCGGTTTTTCTCCGTCCACCTCTTCATCCGCCTTTTCTCTCCGCTTCCGTTTTTTCTTCTCTTCCACTGTAGGAGCCGCATCTTCCTTCGGGGGTACGAATGCCTCGGCCCGTTCCGCCCGCCGCTTGTCTGTAACTTCTTCTTGCTGTATCCGGAGGTATCAGAACACTAGTCAACAAAACGACACTGCCGAATCTGCCTACCTTTTCTTTTCGACGCTTGGCTTCCTTTGCCTCCTTCTGATGAGGCTTGAGGAAATACTCTCCAGATTCCAATTGCAAATCGATCTGCAAACGAACAATCTCAGCTTCATCTCAGGCGGGAAGTCCAGGTGCTCCTTACCTTTCGTGGCTGTTGAGGAGGTGGGAACGGGGTATAGACTTTCTTCTCCTTCTGTGCCGTATTGATGGGCTCTAACCCCGCAGCCTTCCGAGCTTCGTTCTTCTCCCCAAGTTTATCGTTCTTCCGAGCAGTCTTCTCGGAGGTCTTGAGGTGTCGTTGACGGAACTTGGGTAAGAACCTGTCCCAGGATTCATTGACAAGCTTCGGATCTTTCGCAAGCTCTCGCTTAATCATCAGTTCCTGTAACGCTACTCAGCAACCACCCAGCAGAGAGCTCTCTGGAGTTATACCTTTATCCGATAAATTGGGTGGATGTTCTTCATGCAGTCGAGGACAATCCTCCTAATCTCCTTCAAGCCCTTATAAGGACCCATGGCACTTACAGTTGTCCCTTGCACAAGAACATAACACTGCGTTAACAGCTCGATAGCCTGGACACACTCAGTACATTCGCCTACCAGCCATTCCCAGGGAACCACGCATACCTTGAGCGTACTTCCGTCCGGTCCAATGATCCTCTGTCGCCTCTTCACGAACCGTTCCTTATTCGAAACTGTGTTCCCAATCTTGATGATGTCACACGCAACGGCATCGTCCAGGATCTTTACCGCCTGAGTGACATTTACGCCTCGGGCGAGCAGTTTGATCAAGTCGCGGGCTTTGAGGATGATGTACGGATCGTATGTTTTGCGAGTGGTCCGCACTGACATGGAGCCGTGGATCAAATCGAGGGTACATGCAACTCCCTACCCGTTTGGTACATTAGTCTGTTTGGCAGGAGAAGGGGGGCTTGATGGGCGTACATGTTGTTCCAGAGATTTTGTCACAGCGCTCCATACTTGTCGCAAATATTTTTCACGGTACTTGGGGAAGAGAGTAGCAAACGAGGATTCCTCGAGGAACGCTCCTCGGGTGTTATCCTCCGGTTTAAAAGGTTCAATATTCCACTGAAACCGGCGGTTCAATCGATGGTTCAATGACGCAAATAGAAAGCCCTTACGCTAGAAAGACGGTCGGAATAATCAGTTTTCTCAAGACAGTGCGAGGGATCGAGAAGGTGCTCACTGGTCAATGTCATCGGTGTCCCATGCTATTGCAAATTTCTTCAGTTACCTGTATCTTCTTCAAGAACGCTGGCGAACGTACGCTTTTCTTTCCTGTGTCGTTTGTTTTTGTTGACCACGGGAGCAGCCTCGTTATCGGACATGAGGGAAATTTAGAAGTAAAGTTACAAGTCGCGTCCCCCGCTTTCGATCGCACACCCACCCCCTGCCTAACCTCCACAACCCTCATTCTTCCTCTCCACCTTATTCCTTAAAAACCCATGGATATCGTAGCCGAGTCCACCTACGAACCCCCGCTCGCCAGTTCTGAACCATTCGTGCTCCCTTACGATGACGATACTGCCGTCGCGGTTGGATCCTTCCCAGCTGACCAATCCTTCGCCTCACGGATAGGCAAGACGAAGGTTTACCTCTACTCCGAGAACGACGCGGTATCGAGGTTCGGCAAGGTGCGCTTGCAACTTCGACGAAACTTTCGATAAATGGGCCTAATATCAAGAACTGGCCCTTGTTGTCTCTCGTATTGTGTGTACATATCTTGGTAAGCGCAAACACAGAGATGAAGCGGAGGAGGCGGGGGAAGAAGAAATTGGAGAGGTCGATGATATGGATGCCTGCACAGGTAAGCAACCACAAATGCCCCTTGGTTTTTCGGTTCTCCCGTTCCCGTTGGACTCATGTATCACCGCTCACAGACGAATCACTACGGCCGAATGCTATCTTGTTGCAGGGGACACCCATCTCAAACCTCCCAACTTCGAACATATTCGCATATGTGGGGCACCACGATGTGAAACCCATCGGATTGGAGTGGATCGACGACACGACTTGTGTCTTGGTCTTTGAAACCAGACGCGCGGCTGTCGCGTCGCACGCCCGCTTGCTTAGATCAGGCGAGGAAGAGCCTGATGTTTTTGGCCTCAGCGCGGCCCAACCTGTCCCTCCGGGCGTTTTACCCCCCAAGTCCGGAGAGGATACGACCTTGGAAGCCGAGTCGGATTTATTTGGTGGGGTTAGGATGAGGTGGGCAAGGAAGGATGATGTAAAACAGAAGGGGGCGAAGAGTCAAAGCAAGTTTTATCAACGGCACGGAGAGATGGCGGGAAAGGATGGGAGGGGTTTCTTCGATGACCCACCACCGAAGCGGAAGCGGACGCGAACAAAGCGGGGGCGCAAGGAGGGAGACCATGAGATCAAGGCGAGGCTGGACCAGGAACTCGAGGCATTTGCCGCCGGGGAGGACGCGCCCACGTCCAAAATGCGGTCGGACAATATGGAGGAAGAGAGGAGTTCGGGGGTCGTGATCGAACTTGCCAAACCTGAGGGTCGACGTCGTCCTCCGCAGGACAGTCGTGGTTCAGGGCGTCGGCGAGGTGAAGGGGGGAATCCTCGCCCTCGGAAGAGCCAGCAGGAGCTGGACGACGAATTGGACGCGTTCCTCCGGGGGAAGGAATGACGGCGCGGGCTCGGACGTAGATTGTAGTTGGACGGATGTACCTTTCTTTTTCTGCTCGCTTATCGTATTTCACCACCGCTCCGCTATCTGAAGCGAGATTCCAGCCCACCGGGTGCAGGACGCCGCCGGCGCTGTGTCAGCTGTTGTTTTTTTTCTGTTGCGCGCTCTTCCGCGGACTTATCACCGCGCTCTCCTCCTAACTTAGACCACTCACCACCACCTCTCCTTTCTTTGCTCCTCAACGATGAAAGCTTTCGCCTCGCTCCCCGTTCCAGTTTTCTCTCTCTTCATCACCCTTTTGCTCGCCCCCTGGACGATTGCAACCAGTGAGCAGCAGATTGTCATTATATGACACCCCGACTGTATTGACACCGTTCTCACTTTTTTCCAGCGTATTTCGACATCCAGGAACCCCAGGCTGGGAGGCAATGGCAAAACGGCGCAGCGAACCCCGTTCAGTGGAAAAAAGGGCTTTTGGACGACGTCCCGTATTTCGATATCGAGATTGGTAGACTGTCCGTCGATGGAATTCTCCTTGTTGCCACGCACGGTCTGTTTCATCTTATTCGTTCGTTTCTCTCCCCTCCGCTGACACCGACCGCACCTTGTTATCGATCTTTCTGGCGCGTTACAGTCCCCGCAACGTACACTGCTTTGAACATCTACTTCGACAGTGTTCCTACCGGAGATGACTATTACATGACGTTCATGAACCACACCCACGGCGCCACCCACGCCATCTCGCCCAAGTTCTCCATCGTCAACGCTGTGTCTTCGGGCACGGGGACCCAACCCGGCCCAGTGGCCAATGTGCCTACGGTCACCGTGTCCGGTGCCCCTAACCCAACTGCCACCTTCGCCACGGCATTCCCTGATACCGGTTCGGCCGTATCTAGACTTGGAACTCGCGGCTGGGCATCCACGACCCTGACGGTGATGTGTGGTGTTGCTGCCGGTGCATTCCTGGTGTTTGTCTAGGCGGAAGATAGCGCCAAGGCGAGAGCCGAGTGATGATGCGGACGATTTTATGAGGTTTTCCTGTTTGAAGACTTACCATTTCTTTTCCTCACTCTTACTTCTTATTAACCGATGGACTGTCTCGATGGTAATCAAATGCAGTTATGTAGATAGAATGCGTACGCTGCTGTGTGCCCCTCTGAACTCGGACCTCGCTCGGTTTGTTCGGGCGTTGCTTTCCCGCGCCGCATCCGAGTTGGCCGATCTATTTCGATCTCTTAGTCTTGCTTTTCCACATTAAGCCGATGGCAAGGCGGAGTAAAGTCGGCCCCGTTCACGTCGCAGACTCTGACGATAATGAGGCTAGGCCATCGTGCAGTCGCCCCGGGGACCGGAGCTCCCAAGATGCGCTCTCAGAATCAGAAGGCGGTGGCAGTAGAAACGGGGCACGGGACCGTTCTGTCCACAGTGACGCCGACGAAGAGGAGGGAGACGAAGAAGGCGAGGGTGATTTCGATGGGTTTAGGGATGGTATGGACCTCGAGGGTTTTTCTGGACCCAAGGAAAGGGTTGTGAAACCCTTAACTCCTGAGGCTCTCGCTGTGTTCAGGGCCGCGAAGGAGAAAACTGGGGTCATCTATATCTCGCGAATACCACCTGGTATGAGACCCACGAAGGTCAGGCACTTAATGAGCCAGTATGGAGAGGTGGGGAAGGTGTATTTGCAACAGGAAGGTGAGTCTGTCATTGCCTTGTTCCAGATGCGCTCAGATTGATGTGGTGACATGTCCGGTTTTTAGACGCAAAGCGAGCGTATCTTAGACGCAAATATACGTCGACGAAAAAACCTCACTTTACCGAGGGATGGGTCGAGTTCAAGGATAAAAAAGTTGCTCGATCGGTCGCAGCTATGCTGAATGCGACACCGATTGGGGGAAAGAAGGGTACGAGGTTCAGGGATGATGTTTGGACGATGAAATATCTCCCCAAGTTCAAATGGGATATGTTGACGGAACAGATTGGTAAGTTCTTACTGTTGATTGGCGAGATGCATCACTGATAATCTCGGTAGCACACGAAGCGGCGGTACACCAAGCTAAACTGCGTGCTGAGCTCTCCCAGTCCAGGAAGGAGCAACGGGAATATCTGAAGAACGTAGAACTAGCGCGGGTGCTCGAGAAACGGAAAGAGAAGAAGTTGGCTGAAGGAAAGGAACCGCCTCAACTCAAACGACGACAGAGCGATGGGCCCTCGGAAGACCGGCCGAAGAAGAAACGAAAGTCGAAACCAAGGGTTGAAGAGGGCGACTCGGCTCAGTTATCCTCTGTACTTGGTAGTGTCTTCTGAAGCCGGCCGTGACAGGGTTGGAGGGGGAGATGACCGTGACTGTTGTGACCGACAAAGATGAAAGGGGCCGCTCGTCAAATTTTTCTTCATCCTCCCATGACAAGCCTGGTGTCGGAATACATCTTCAGTTTAAGCCAGAGTCTTTTTCTACAAAGCCTTGTCCCCGTGCGCATGAAAGAATCACTGGCTAGTCGTCTTCGCGGTCCTCCGTTTGAATCTCCGCCTGAACTTGGCGGCCGGCCGCACAAGGATGGGTCACAAGCGTCGTCGCGAGACACGACCAAGTGAAGAGTGAGCCTCGTGTAACGACGCACAGAGCGCAGCCTTTCCGTTGCGTTTCGTCCTGTCTCCTTTTCTCCACCGTCGAGGTCTGTGCTCTCTCATCTCTTAGCCCTCCCCATGTCTTCAGGACGTCTTACGTTACCTGGATCAGACCTTCGTCGTCTGTCGACAACTCTCCCTCATCCTCTAACTGCGCTTCCTCCATCTATCTAAACTACCCAGTCTCCATGTCTTCCTGGTCTGCCCCCGTCTACCCTCGCCGTTCACGCTCCCGTTCACCCTATCGCGCCTACCCTGGTCGCCCACCTTTCCCCGATCCTTACGGTGCGGATCCTTACCGACCGGAATGGGATGCATACGAAAGAGATAGGTGGGCCGGGTATGAAAGAGAGAGAGGGCCGTATGATTACGGTAGACGCGGTCGAAGCCGGAGTCCGGACGACGGTACGACATCTTGTTTTCACCAACCCGCTCCTTCCGGCGTGGCGTCATGGTACAAACTCATTTCCTCTTTCTTCAGCAGCTGGCAGAAAACGTCGGAGGTCAACATCTCCGTGGGACCGTGATAGATACGAACCGCGTCCCAGGTATGACGACTACGGTACGTTCACGCCTCACCCCCTCCCTAATAACGTGATGTGCTGAATTGGCATTTCCCGTAGACCCCCATCGTGGAGGGTATTCACCCAGAAGGTCATTCCACCCCTCCCGACCTACTCCACAAGATCCACACACACTCGACTACCCCGCGTCTCTGAAACAGTATGCTGAATGGTTCCGATACTTCTTTCCCCAACAAGCCGCCGAAGAAGACAGCCTGGACAAGCAGGCTGAGGTCGAGGCAGGAGATGGTTCAAAGCCTCGGAATGGCATTCGATCAAAATGGGAGAAGTACAAAAAAGATTTCGCCTCAAACCAGGTTCGCGTCTTTTTCATTCTTTTTTTCGTCACGCCCCCTTCTTTTGCCTGCTGTCGTTGTCCGCAATACAGTCATTCTTATTCTTCGTTTATCACGTCATCACACCGCTCCTTCCTCATTACTGAAACGCTGGCGTCTCTCTTTCCCCATTCTCTCTCCCTCTCTCCCTTTCACAATGGTGTAGCTCCATCGCATGTTCGAGCATCACCGCAAATCACCCTGGTTCGCGGAGAAGTATGACCCCTCGCCGGAGTTTCTCAAGCTCCGTGAGCGTTTGAGAAGAGAAGGTTGGAAGGGCAGGATCAACGCCTTCGTCTCTGATCTCGAACAGGGGAAACTCGATCCTGGTCAAGGCGATGCTGAGCCTGACAGTGTTTCGAAAGAACCTGCTTCCAACGGTGCTTTTGGAGAGAATACAGACTCCGCGATTGGGCCTGCTGGAGTTGAAGATCCGCCCAACGTTGGGGATGATGACATCCCAGGTGAAGAGGAAGATGGTAATGAAAATGAAGGCGGGAAATCCATTGCAAACGGCAGGACCTCGAAGAACAATAGAGGTGACAATCGCGGCGAAGAGTTTGCTGTGATGCCAGAAGGAAACCAGGTCATGATACGCACAATCCCACCTGATATCGGAAGGCTCAAGCTCGAAGAGGTTTGTCTCGTGTCTTTCTCGTGATGTCACTGAATAGTGCTGATACGTTTCCGTTTTCATTTACTGTTTCAGGCCTGTAAGGCAGTTCCCGGATTTGTGCACTTGGCTTTAGGTGACCCGTTACAAAAGCGCAACTACTACCGTGCTGGGTGGATCAAGTTCAAGGAGGATGCTGACATGCCCGCAGTAATGGCCGAACTGTCCGAGAAAAAGGTTAGGAACTTGTTTCGCCGCTCTGTGCAGAGATGTGTATCTGAGGTCCTTTGACAGATTGAGGGTTTCAAGCTCCACCTCAGCCATAACATCAAACCTTTCACCAGCCGCATCCGTTACGCTCCAGAGGTCGCAAGTAGGCCCGATCGTCTCGCCAAGGACCTTGCGAGTGCCAAAACCCTCGCATCATTACTCGAAGATGAATCCGATAGGATCAGGCGGCCTCCACCCCCTGATTATCCCCCACCACAAGACGGCTCCGCAGAACTAAGTGTTCCATCGGGGTCAACAGAAGACACCCTCATGGTTGACGGTAGCCTGGACCAAGATCCCGATGAGGATGCTCCGAAATCCAGGGGCAGCGAGGCCGCCGAACGACGTATTGAAAAGCTCATCTCCGAACTGAAAGAAAGTGGCGCCGTGGATGTGATGAGCGAGAGGGAGTTTGAAGCTAAGAAGGTAAAGTTTCATCCACTTTCGGTTATCGCATGCCCCCACACTTTCCCCACCCCCCAACACATGTCACCTCCCTCCAACACACCCCTTGACAAGGAGATTGCTCAACTGATGTTTGCTTTGCTCGCACTCTCGCTTGGACAGGATGCCATTGCATTGGACCTGTACATTTCATACCTTCGAGCAGCGTTTAACACATGCTTTTACTGCGCGGTTGTTACCGATCATGTCGAAGAGTTGCAAAGAAAATGTGTGAAGCATGTGAGGAAACCGATGTCGAAAGCGATGTTAGAGGAAGTGAGAGCTGCCACTCTCGTCACTGACGAGAGGGAGGCCAGGGAGACAGAGACCAACGGCGATCAGCGAGATGGCGATGAAGAACTCACAGGTGAGAAACCGAAGGTGCCAGAAGAAAAGGAGTCCGGACGAGGAAGGTCCAAGGATAAAGACGTAACACGTGCTGGTCAGTCTGTCGCGCCTCCTCCCGTTGCTTTAGCCACCAGTGAATGACATGTTTTCCTGCTTAGATATCAAGTGGCTCGAGTGGTTTGACTCCAAGATTGCCGTCCTGATCAACAGGGATGGCGTGGACCCTCGAGATTACGGAGGCAAGGATCAACAAGAGTGGGTCCATTCATAGATTCGTCGTGGCCTGTAATGAACGGCAACGTTCCGATGACAGGGAACTCGTGCTTGCCGCGGAGCCATACGTCAGACAGGAGGGTGAAGGAAAATTTCGATGCAAGCACTGCCAGAAGTTGTTCATCGCTTCCTCCTTCGTTGAGAAGCATGTCGCGAACAAGCATCCAGAGCTCCTTAAACATCTTGATGACGTGGGTGGCTTTCATTCTCCACTCTCGTAAATATTAGTCAACGTCTGATTTGCGTTTTAGATTCCATACTTCAATAACTTTGCAATGGATCCGCACCGAGTCCAGCCCTTCACCCATGCTCCCACCAACATCGGTGGCGGTGGGCAGCAGCCACCTCCTCAGGCCTTTGGTCTTCAAGGGCATTCGTATCCCCCACCGGATTACGGTCGACTGCCACCGCCTCACCACGGGTATGGTGCTCCGATGCCTCCAGTGGGTTACTGGGAGTATCATCAACCACCTGGTTACGGCTCGTATCCTCCCCCACCACGGAGATTGAGCGATCGAATCAGCGGCCATGTCAAGGACCAGTCCGAGGGTTCGGGATTACCCATTGCACCTGGCTTGCCTGCGAAACCTGTTGGGGTCGACCAAGCTGCAAGCATTAGTACCCGGAGGGGAAGTGGGGGCCGTGGGACCGGCCTTCTCCCTCCCCCGCCTGCAAATGCAAAGGAAGACCCTCGAGCCTCCGCTGGAAAGAAAGTTAGCTACCACGACATGGACTTGGTGGCTGAGGGTGATGTCGAGTTGAACTATTAAATCAGGATTGTGTACGATGGGATAGATTTTTTATGTGATTTTTCTTCCTCTATCCATTTTTACTCCCCCCTTTCTACGTCTCGCAGACGATAAACCAGAACGATAGTCATCTGTCCCCCACTCCAACTCCAACTGTAGCATTCAAGCACTGTCCGCATTAATACAAAACGACTTTGGCGATCACAAAGTCTATGTCCCCGGAGCGCACCTTGAAGGAGCACAACTGATCCCGCAGTGTTTCAGAAAACTAAGCGATCCTCTACGACGCCAACACCACGAGGTGGGTGCACGCCATTCTGACTCGTGATGACAATCCGCGATATCATTGATAGTGGGGTTGGGAATGCGTGCTACGGACGAACGGAACCGGCCCCTTTTTGGTCCAATAGGCTCTACTTTCCCAGCTCCTTGGCTCGTCGGACAGGCCGTGATGTTGGGGGTTCACGGTATGACTCGGGATCCACCCGATCCGAATGCTAATCGACCCTCGGGTTGAACCTGGCTTGCGACCCGATCCGTGAACGAGGCCGGTTGATCGTGACTCGGGTGCGTTACTTAAACCTGTCGCTGCTGCGGGTAACATGATTCCTGGGGACGATGATGGTGGAGGGGGGGAAGAAGGAACCTAAAGATAGGACATATCGCAGAGATCGTGCGATGGCCCGGACGTTTGGAGTGATTGGATGGGAACTTCCCGGGGGAAGGTCGAGAATGTCGTGCAAAGAGAAGTGAGGTT
>Ga0307515_10006811_pt1 | contig 22728 bp, 5 predicted proteins | sample 17_EM_MG_FD_194513 | JGI IMG/M metagenome (GOLD analysis project Ga0307515, IMG submission 194513) | Populus trichocarpa ectomycorrhiza microbial communities from riparian zone in the Pacific Northwest, United States - 17_EM | ecosystem: Host-associated > Plants > Roots > Unclassified | place... | reverse complement strand
TATAACTAAGGCATTCCTAATACTGCCTTATTATTCCCTAATAGTAATATATTAAAAGATATCTTAATTTATCTCCCTTTAATAGTTAACTAAATAGGTCTTATTTTAAGATTAATAATGCTTCCTCTGTAGGCTATTAGATCTCCTAAAATTATTACTAATAGGTAAAGACATTCCTTTTTCCTATGTGGTAACCCTATTCTTTTAACTATTATTAGTAAGATATAGTTTCTTATTACTCCACTATCTATTAATACCTTAAACTATTAATCTTGCCACTTAACTTATAAATTTAGGTATTATCCTTAAATTTCTTTAAGGGTTTAAGGCTCTATTACTAGTTCCCTTTAGTTTTATAAGCCTCTACTTTTTCTAACTATTAGCTACTAGATCCTATTTATACTTAGTCTAACTTAGGCTAATACTTAGTTTACTTTTTATCTTTAATATGCTATAGATATATATTCTTAAAATATTCCCACTACTATTATCTGTCTAGGTATTCTTCCGTAAGAAATCTTCCTAGTTAAAGTATTAAATCCCCTTATTTTTAAACTTCTACTAGGTACTAACTATGCATATACTTAGTATTTTAATATTTTGCCTTATCCATTATCTAATATATTCTTATTAAATACTTCCGATTTTTATCTTTAGGTACTCTATATATATTATATCTATTATTTATATATACTATCTATAATAGTGTATAATATACTTAGTGTCTTAGGTTAACTCTTAGCTTATTTTTATCCTTAAGTTTAAACCTCTCTTGTATTAATTTAAGCGTTATAACTTTATTTATAGGTACTAAGATTTATCTTTTACTTCTCTAATCCTCTAATTACTTATTTAGATCCTTTAATATTATAATTAAGGCTCCTTTAATATAAGTTATAGCCTTTTCCGTAATTGGGTGGTCTTAAATAACTTTTTTATCTAACTATATATAGAAATCTTCCCACTTATTATTATGTTGTTGTTTATACTACTTTTAGTATAGCCCTTTAAGTATATACGGCTCGTCCGTAAGGAAGTATCTCCTTATTACTATATTATAACAGCCCTTTATATATCGTTCCTTAAATCTAGTTAGAATCCCTAAATCCTCTTCTTATTCTAGTTTAGTAAGCCACTTAGCTCTTAGTATACCTATCTTAGGTCTATTAGTAACTCTTTATATAGGTACTCTATCCCTTATATATTCTAATATGCTAGATCTTTTATCTAGTTTCTGTTCTTACTATACAGCAATTCTTACTCTAAATTCTGCTATAGTTTCTCTCTTTTTATGTCTTATAAGTAGATCCTTAAAGTTCTCTTACTTCTTAATCCTAGTATTAAACTTTTAATCCTTAAGCTAAACTCCTTATTTACTTAGTAGGTCCTCTAGGTCTATATATTTATCTCCTAGTCTAACTACTGTTTATATTATAGATTCTCTAATCTATAATAAAGCCTCGCGCTTCTTATTTATGGGTATCCTTATTTATACTCTAAATTCTTAGTCCCTTAGATTCTTTAATCCTAAGCTTGCTTCTAACTTAAGCTGCGCTCCTACCTTAGTCTAACTAAATATCTATAGTGTTCTTATCTCGTCTTAAGAGTCTTAAATCTTACTTATTTCGTCTTAAGAATCTTATAACTATGGGAAACGCTATCCTAAGCTTATTTATATATTCTTAAACTAAGCTACTACTCTGCTCTATCGGTTATCGTCCGTTATAGGTCCTTAAGCTATCCTTATCCTATCTTTAGAATTTTAAATCTCTCTTATCTTGTCTTAAAAATCTTAAGCCTTTATGTTACGGACGCTTTAAGTACAATGCTATGACTACTTGGAGAAGAGTCGGAAGAAGCTAGTTAGTTAATAAGAGCACGGTCCAGGATGGAGCCGGTAGAACCATATGACGAGGAATAGTAACCGAGTCACGTGATAAGATCTGTGTAATCTGTGTAATCTATATAATCCGCGACGGAGTAGATAGAGCACACGTACATCACGTATAAGAAGGATTTCTTAGGAGTACGGTCGTGTATTTAAAGGACTACAGTCCCTACCTAGATAGTTCCTTCCTTGTAGTAATTCTTAGAATATAATTAGAGTTAATCTATTAGGCAACCACTCCACCAGTTATTATTACGTTGTTAACTTTAGTTTATATCACCTACACACCTAGCCCATTAACGAGCCTATCGTAGTACTTGCTATAAGGTTCCATTATATAATTACTACCTAGTTACGGTATTAAACATAGAAAGTTAAATAATATGCCACCAAAAGTAGCCACCACAACGCCATTAACGGCGGCAACTACTTTAAGGTTAGGAGGCGACACCAGTATAGCAGATACTAATTTGCAGCAACCTGTGACGGTCGGACAGCTATAAGAGATAGTTGACTAGTTAATAGAGAACAATGCGACACTTAAATAAAGGATTAACGGAATAGGCGCAGTAAAGGTTAAGTTACTATCAATCGAAAGATTCTTAGGAGAAAGATTAAAGCTTAAAGGATTCCTTACGCAAATGTATTTTAAGGTTGCGTAAAAGGGAGCAAAGCTAGCAACACCTATAGACCGAATAGCGTATATAGGGCTATTCCTGTCAGGAAGGGTACTTAAATGGTTTAAACTTTACCTTATAGAAATATAAGCCAATAGAATAATAACTACTAATTAGGACGTGCGGTATATGTTCTTAAGTTAGGAAGGGTTTATAGAGCAACTAATACAGATATTTAGAGATCTAGAGTTAACGACTATAGTAGAAAGGAAACTTTAAGATATTACGCAACGAACCTTAGTAATTAAATACACAATATAGTTCCAAACGCTAGTAATATAAGTTAAGTGGAATAATAGGGCGTTTATGGCACAGTATAAATAGGGACTTAAGGCTAAAGTCTAGGACGTAATTATTCTAATGGAAGATGCGGACACCCTAAGGGAATTAATAGATTAAGCGATTAAGATTAATAATTAAATCTATTAAAGGGAACAGGCTAAGCGAGGCTAGGATAGAGTTTTATAGTTATATAAGATATAGAGTACGCAATAACTAAAGCCAGTTTAGAAACTATAGTATAGCGCAGAGCTAATAGACCTAAGCAGTACTAAAAAAGCCTATAAGAGATAGAGTAAGAAATTATAGAAACCTAGAGGTTAAAAATCTAGTAATTATAAGACTAAGGAGCAGAGGCTAAACCAGGGATCTTAGTAGCAGAAGACGTTTAGGCGGACTTTATAGTAAAGTTAATGGTTTAGAGATAGAGCTTATATAAATTATGGGAAATAAGGTTATTTTATAAGGGATTGCAAAGATAGTTAGAGTTACTATATAATAAAGGAAACTAGACTAGTAGTAGAAAACATATATGTATAGAGGGATAATAGTGTACTATAAGGAATAAAAGAGTATTTAATTAGAAGTTTTGCGTTTTGTTATAATAACGCATGCCAAATTTATGAAGATGCTAAGTACGGTGTAAGCTATTAGCCATAAGAGCCAAAATTTATAGAGTATAGAGGAACTAATAAACTATCGCGTAGATTGGATATTAAAGACGACGAGTTTAATGTAGGCGAAATATTTACAGACAATAAGGAAATAAAGGCAGTTTACTAGGAACGTATAAACCTTAGCGAAGTTATAATAGAAGTAGAGACTAAGACCGCTATAAAGTAAGGATTAGTAACGGGCATTATAACACTATTAGATACGGCATCCATCGCTTTATAAGACGGAAGGAGTAATATCTAAAGAAGATTAAGCAAGCAGATAACTGCTAGTGCTAGCTTACCACTTAATAAAGATAAAAGGCTAAAGGCTTAAGATTCTTAAAAAGAGATAAGAGAGATCTAAGATTCCAAAAACAGGATAAGGATAGCTTAAGGACCCACAACGGACAAAAACCGATGGAGTAGAGCAGTAGCTTAGTTTAAAGACATATGAATGAGCTTAGGAGAAAAGTTTCCTACGGCATTAGATTCTTAAGATGAGATAAATAAGATTTAAGACTCTTAAGATAAGATAAAAACACTACAGACGCCTAGTTGGACTAAGGCGGGAGCTAAACTTAAGTTAGAAGTAAGCTTAGGATTAAGAATCTTATAGGACTAAGACTTTAAAGTATAAATAAGGACCACTAATAAGATTAGAGAATCTGTAATATAAATAGTAATTAAACTAGGAGATAGATATATAGACCAAGAGGACTTACTAGGGGAACGCAGTGTTTAGCCTAAAGATTAAAAAGTTAATACTAAGATTAAGAAGCATAACGACTTCAAGGATCTACTTATAAGACGTAAAAGAAAAGAAACTATAGAGGAATTTAGAGTAAGAATTACCTTATAGCAAGAGCAAAAACTAAATAAGAGATCTAGTTTACTAGGTCGTATAAGGGATAGAGCACCTATACAAAGAATTACTAATAGGCCGAGAATAGGCATATTAAGGGCTAAGTGGCTTACTAAACTGGAATAAGAAGAGGATCTAGGGATTCTAACTAGATTTAAAGAACGATATATAAAGGGCTGTTATAACATAGTAATAAAAAGATACTTCCTTACGGACGAGCCATATATACTTAAAGGGTTATACTAAAAGTGGTATAGATAACAACACAATAACGAGTAGGAAGATTTCTATATATAGTTAGATAAAAAAGTTATCTAAGACCACCCAATTATAGAAAAGGCTATAACTTATATTAAAGGGGCCTTAATTATAACGTTAAAAGATCTAAAGGAGCAATTAGAGGACTAGAGAAGTAAAAAATAATTTTTAGTACCTACGAACGAAGTTGTAACGCTTAGATTAGCATAAGAAAGGTTTAAACTTAAGGATAAAGACGAGCTAAGAGTTAACCTAAGACACTAAGTATATTATACACTATTATAAATAGCATGCGTGGATAATATATATAATATATATAGAGCACCTAAGGATAAAAATTAAAAGTATCTAATAAGAATATATTGGATAATGGATAAGGCGAAATATTAAAACACTAAGTATATATATAGTTAGCACCCTATAGAAGTTTAAGAATAAGGGGACTTAATACTTTAATTAGGAAGATTCCTTACGGAAGAATGCCTAGATAGATAATAATAGTAGGAATGTTTAGAGAATACCTATCTATAATATATTAAAGATAAAAAGCGAACTAAGTATTGGCCTAAGTTAGACTAAGTATAAATAGGATTAAGCAGCTAATAGTTAGGAAAAGTGGAGGCCTATAGAACTAGAGGGAACTAGTAGTAGAGCCTCAGACCCTTAAAGGAATTTAAGGACAATACCTAAATTTATAAGTTAATTGGCAAGATTAACAGTTTAAGGCATTAATAGATAGTGGAGTAATAAGGAACTATATCTCGCTAGTAGCAGTTAAAAGAATAGGGTTACCACACAGGAAAAAGAAATGTTCTTACCTATTAGTGACGATTTTAGGAGATCTGATAGCCTATAGAGGAGGTATTATTAATCTTAAAACAGGACCTATTTAGCTAACCATTAAAGGAAGATAAATTAAGATGTCTTTTAATATATTACTATTAGGGAATAATAAGGCAGTACTAGGAATGCCTTAGTTATAGGAATACAATCTAAAGATTAATTAGATTATAGGTTAGGTCAATATTAAAAATACTTAATGCCGCAAAATATAATAATAAGCTAAGTTAGTATAGTACTAAGTGGGAGCAACCTATAAAGAAACAGAAAGAGGACTAAGCTATATACTAAAGAGATACTATAAGTATAGCAAGAAACTATAGTCGCTAAAAAGCGAAAAGCTATTAAAATACGTAGTATAGAACTATAAGATAGAATTAGAACTAGGAATAAGTTTAAGGTTCTTTTTAATCTATAAGCTTACTAAAGAGAAAGGTAGAGCATTAAAAGAGTTTGTCTAAGAAAACTTATAAAAGGGATACATTAGACTATCGCAATCATTAGTGGGTTATCCAGTACTATTTGTACTAAAGAAGAATAGTAAACTAAGGCTGTGTATTAACTATAGACAGTTAAATAGTATTACTAGGAAGAATAGGTATCCTTTACCCTTAATTAGCGAAATCTAAGATAGGATAGGTAATGCGCAAATCTTTATAAAGATAGATCTAAGATGGGCGTACCATTAGATTAGGATTAAGGAAGGCGATAAATAGAAGGCAGCCTTTAGGTTAAAGGAAGGACTATATAAACTATTAGTTATATAATTTAGGCTTATAAACGCACTAGCAACGTTCTAAAAGCAAAATAATAATATATTAGGAGAACACTTAGATGAATTTATTATGGTATATCTTAATAATATTATTATCTACTTAATAACTAAGGAAGAATATAGAGAATACGTTAAATAGGTCTTAAAGAGACTATAAGAGAAATAAATGCTAGTAGTAATTAAGAAATGCGAGTTCTTTACTAGGAAGACCGATTTTATAGGATTTATTATTAAACTAGGCCAACTTAATATAGATTTAAAGAAGATTAAAGCTATAGTAAATTGGTAAGAACTAGAGAACGTTATATAGTTAAGATTATTTTTAGGGTTTTGCAATTACTGCAGAAGGTTTATAGCGCAATAGTTAAAGAATATTAAGCCATTTACGCGGTTAATAAAGAAAGAAGAACTATAGGTATAGGGAAGAGAATAATAAAAACTATTTAAAGAAGTTAAGAGGTTGTTTACCTAGGAGCCAGTTCTTAAGATCTATTAACTAGGTCTAGAGACGGTTGTAAAAATAGATACATTAGACTTTATACTAAGAGTATACTTTATGCAGAAGCATCTAAATAGATAGCATCTAGTAGTATACTATAGTTGGAAGATAATACCACCAGAGTTAAACTATAACATTTATAATAAGAAGTTATTAGGTATAGTTACAGTATTAAAGGAATAGAGAGTATTCTTATAAGGTATAGAGAAACTATTTATGGTTAAGACGGATTATAAGAACCTAATAGGATTCCTAATAATAAAGGAACTTAACTAAAGATAGGTTAGATAGGCAGAGATGCTTATAGAATACTATTTTAAGATTTAGTATACTAAGGGTATAGACAATACGCGAGCCAATGCGTTAAGTTAAAAGGCTGAACTATAAAATAATGAAAAGCCATTAGGGGCTTTATTGCGAAAAGATATAGATAAATTGATTAGGTATAATTATCCGAAAATTATAGCGACTTATAAAGATAAACTAGATAAGGTTTATAAGTCACTAGAGAGCTTTTAGGTATAAAGAATTTTAGAAGCATAACTAGAAGATCTATAGATAGATATATACAAAAACTAAGAAGTAAAGTATATCCTAAGAAGTATAGCAGAGCAATTTATAGAAGATTTCTATAAAGGACTAACTTAAGGACATAATGGAGCTACGGGCTTAGTATTAAGACTCTAGGAGGAGTATATTATTGACGGAATCTAGAGGATAGCTAAAAGGGTTACTAGAGAGTGTTTAGATTACTAAAGGAACAAACTAACGAGGCATAAGCTATATGGAGGGCTACAACCTATTAAAATACTAAAGAGACTATAGGAGGTTATATTATGGGACTTTATTATTAAGTTGCTAAAATTAAAAGATCCTATTATAGGACAAGATTATAACGCAATCTTAGTAATAGTAGACAAGCTTACGAAGTAGGGATACTTTATAGCCTATACGGAAGAAATCTTAGCGAAAGATATCGCTAAAATCTATATTAAGGAAGTATTTATAAGACATAGAGTACTAAGCAAAATTATATTGGATAGAGATTTAAGATTTATAGCAGCATTTTAGGAGGTATTTTTAGCGAAATAAGGAGTTTAAGCAGCAACTTCCACTATATATTATCCGCAGACAGACGGTTAAACAGAAAGATTAAATTAGACACTAGAGCAGTATCTAAGGCACTATATTAATCACGTATAGAATAATTGGGTATTGTTGTTACTAGTTATATAGTTTATATACAATATAACACCACAGGAAGGAATAGGTACTTTACTATTCAAGGCGAATTACGGATATAAGCCAAGAATATTATTATCGCCACGTTAAGTAAAGAAGATAAGTAGTACAGCTAAGTAAAGGATAGAGATACTAATAAATCTTTATAAGAACCTTACGGAAATAGCTAAGGTAGTACAGCAAAGGATAAAAAGGTACTATAACGCTAAGAGATCTAAGGGACTAGATCTTAAGAAGGGAGATAAAGTATAGCTACTATATAAAAACTTTAAGAGTTGATAATTAAGTAAGAAGTTAGACCACGTTAGACTAGGACCTTTTAAAATTATATAAAGAATTTTACTGGTTATATTTAAGTTAAACCTACTAGCTAGAATAAAAATCTACTATATATAGTATATTGCAATGCTAGAGCTAGTATATAGGAAAGTTAAGCTATTAGCCTACAAAGCAGACACATATAGAGGGCAAGAAGAGGATAAATAGCAAGTTTTAAGGATCGTTAGTTACGAGGACGTTAACAATAAAATATAGTATAAGGTTAAGTAGATAGGCTATAATAAAACTACCTAGGAGCTACTAGAAAATTTAAAGAACACTATAGGAAAGGTATAGGAGTATTAGAAGAAAACAGGTTAGGTAATATTAAAGAAGGATTACTAAAAAATAAGTTACCTAAGGGGAACCTAGGAAGAGCGACTGCTAAACTATTTAGAGTTATTCCCTTTATAGGAAGAGAGTTAGTTCTCTTATTACTAAGTTCCTGCAGACCTTATTTTATAAGTTTCTACTCCTTAAAACGAACCTTCTTACGAACCCATTTAAGACGTAAAAGATAAGCGAAGGCCAAAAGACGAGTCTTAAGGGCACGCTGTTAAGCAGCTGCAGCCTCTTGCTCTGCCTCTCGCGATTAGTATAGTTTATTAAGGGTGCTTAAGAGCTTACTATTGAGCTTTATAGCAGCAGATTAAACACAAGACCCTATAACAAATTACTTAGGGAACTTAGAGACTATTAAGAGTTATAGGACGCGTATACTTAGCGTTAGAAATAGAGCGAACATTATAGGACGAATAAATATTCGCTTTAGTGCACTCTAAATAAAAGGAAGGTTGCCGAGATAAAGGACTTACTAGCGTAATATAAACTAACCCCTCTTTCGCATAACGAGAATATAGAGAAGGTATTATCTCACCTAGCGATAGGATAGCAGTAATAGTGCGAGTACATCAGACTATAGAAGAAAGAGAAATTGCTTTAGGTATTATAAGTAACAATATTAACCAAATTAATTAGATAGATATTACACCTCTAGTAAACAACCTGGAAATACTTAAAATCTTTAAGGACGAAGATAGAGAGGAGGGAGATGGTGTTACGGACGCTTTAAGTATAATACTATAACTACTTAGAGAAGAGTTAGAAGAAGCTAGTTAGTTAATAAAAGCACAGTTTAGGATGGAGCTGGTAGAACTATATAATGAGAAATAGTAACTAAGTTATGTAATAAGATCTATATAATCTATGTAATCTATATAATCCGTAATGGAGCAGATAGAGCACACGTATATTACGTATAAGAAGGATTTCTTAGGAGTACGGTTGTGTATTTAAAGGACTACAGTCCCTACCTAGATAGTTCCTTCCTTGTAGTAATTCTTAGAATATAATTAGAGTTAATCTGTTGGGTAACCACTCCACTAGTTATCATTACGTTATTAACTTTAGTTTATATTACCTACACACCTAGCCTATTAACGAGCCCATCGTAGTACTTGCTACAAGGTTCCGTTACACATTAGCTTTTTGCCTTTATTAAGTAATAAGCTAGCACTAGCAGTCGTCTGCTTGCTTAATCCCTTTTAAATACTTCTTCTTCCGTCTTATAAAGCGATAGATGCCGTATCTAACGGTGTTATAATGCCCATTACTGAACCTTGCTCTATAGCGGTCTTAGTCTCTACTTCTATAATTACATTATTAAGGTTTAGATACCCCTAGTTAGTTCCTTTATTATCCTTATTACTATTAATTAATAAATACTCTAATTTTATTATTATTGTTACTAATTATTGTCCGTATATTACTGTAATATCCTAATCTAGCTTATAGAGTTAATTATATTTTTTATTTAACTCTCTAGTTCCTTTAAGTCCTTTTAGCTTTAGCTCTTATAGCTAATAGCTTACGCCATACTTAGCGTCTTTATAAATTTGGTATACGTTATTATAATAAAACGCAAAACTTCTAATTAAATACTCTTTTATTCCTTATAGTATACTATTATCCCTCTATACGTATATATTATCTACTATTAGTCTAGTTCCCTTTATTACATAGTAACTCTAACTATCTTTATAATCCCTTAATTTATATAAGCTCTATTTTTAAACTATTAACTTTGCTATAGAGTCTACCTAAATATCTTCTACTACTAAGATCCCTAGTTTGGCCTTTACTTCTTAGTCCTATAATTACTAAATCCTTAACCTTTAGGTTTCTATAGTTTCTTACTCTATCTCTTATAGGCTTCTTTAGTACTACTTAGGTCCATTAGCTCTGCGCTATACTATAGTTTTTAATTCGGCTTTAGTTATTACGTGCTCTACGCCTTATATAACTATAAAACTCTATCCTAACCTCTTTTAGCCTGTTCCCTTTAGTAGATCCTATTATTAATCTTTATCGCTTAATCTATTAAATCCCTTAGGGTATCCGCATCTTCTATTAAAATAATTACGTTTTAGACTTTAGCCTTAAGTCCTTATTTATACTATACTATAAGCGCCTTATTATTCCACTTAACTTATATAGCTAGCGTTAAAAACTATATTATGTACTTAATTACTAAAGTTTATTACGTAATATCTTAGAATTTTCTTTCCGCTATAGTTACTACCTTTAGGTCTCTAAACATTTATATAAGTTACTTTGTAAACCCCTCCTAGCTTAAGAATATAAACCGCACCTCTTAGTTAGTGGTTATTATTCTATTTACCTATATTTCTATAAGGTAAGGCTTAAACTATTTAAGTGCTCTTCCTAATAGGAATAGTCCTGTATAGGCTATTCGATCTATAGGTGTTAGTAGTTTTACTCCTTCTTATGTAACTTTAAAGTGCATTTGCGTAAGGAATCCTTTAAGCTTTAATCTCTCTCCTAAGAATCTTTTAATTAATAGTAACTTAACCTTTACTGCTCCTATCCTATTAATCCTTTATTTAAGCGTTATATTATTCTCTATTAACTAGTTAACTATCTCTTATAGTTATCTAACCGTTATAGGTTGTTGCGAGTTAGTATTTACTATACTGGTGTCGCCTTCTAACCTTAAAGTAGTTGCCGCCGTTAATGGCGTTATAGCTACTTTTGGTGGCATGTTATTTAACTTATTAAAACTATAACTAGATAGTGATTATATAACGGAACCTTGTAGCGGGAACTACGATGGGCTTGTTAATAGGCTAGGTGTGTAGGTATTGCAAGTAAGTTAACAACGTAATAACTGGTGGAGTGGTTACCTAACAGATTAACTCTAATTATATTCTAAGAATTACTATAAGGAAAGAACTATCTAGAGTAGGGACTGTGGTCCTTTAAATACACAACCGTACTCCTAGGAAACCCTCCTTATACGTAAGGTACGCGTGCTCTGTTTACTTTATCGCGGATTATATAAATTATATAGATTATACAGATCACATCACGTGACTTAGTTACTATTCCTCATTATATAGTTCTACCGGCTCCATTCTAGACCGTGCCTATATTAACTAACTAGCTTCTTCCAACTCTTCTCTAAGTAGTCGTAATATTATACTTAAAGCGTCCGTAATATAGTACCTACAAATAAGGTTATAACGTTTAGATTAATATATTAAAGATTTAAACTTAAAGATAAAGACGAGTTAAGAGTTAACCTAAAGCACTTGGTATATTATACGCTATTATAAATTGTATATATAGATAACATATACGAAATATATAAAAATTTAAAAAAAAAAGGAAGTACCCTATAAGGATATATTAGGCGCTAGATAAGCAATAATATAAAAATGCTAAGTATATACACGGATAGCATCTAATAGAAGTTTAGGAGTTAGGAGACTTAATACTTTAACTAAAAAGATTTCTTACGGAAAAATGCTTAGATAGATAATAGTGATAAGAATGCCGAGAGAATATGTATTTATAGTATATAGAGGATAAAAAGTAAACTAGGTATTAGCCGAAAAGCGAGCTAAGTATAATAGGATTAAGTAGCTAATAGTTAGGAAAAATAGAGGCCTATAGGACTAAAGGGAGCCAGTAGTAAAGCCTTAGACCCTTAAGGAAATTTAAGGACAATACTTAAATTTATAAGTTAATTAGTAAAATTAATAGTTTAAAGCATTAATAAATAGTGGAGTAATAAGGAACTATATTTTACTAGTAGTAGTTAAAAAAATAGGATTACCTTATAAATAGAAGGAATAACTTTACCTATTAGTTATAATTTTAGGAGATCTAATAACCTACGGAGGAAGGATTATTAACCTTAAAATAGGACCTATTTAGATAACCATTAAAGAAAGATAAATTAAGATGTGTTTTAATATCCTACCATTAGGACGGGATAAGGCAGTATTAGGTATACCTTAGTTACAGAAATATAATCTAAAGATTAATTAGATTATAGGTTAATGTCACGGAGTAAGTATAAGCGGCGATAATATATAGCAAGGTAGATATTATTAAGCTATATATATAAACTGTGTAAGAAGTTAAGACGTTACGTAAGGAGAGAAGGTAGGAAAACGGGAAGAAAGGGTATATATTGTTAGTTTAGTTGCTTAGTTAACTCATACACAGAGCAAAATAGGATTTAGGTAGTAGTCCTGGCAGAACTTAATAGGATTTAGTAAAACTTGGCGGAATATAGCAGAATATAGCAGATTGCCGTTAGATTGCCGTAAATTACTATCTTATAGTCAGTCTCTAGTTGCTAAGTTAGTGGAAATAGGTAGACGTATATAAGGTGTTACAGGGGTATTCTATAACAGTACCCCCCCTTTAAACTCGAGCTTTTGCGAGATAGGGCTGTAGTAGTTCTAGATAAAGTTTATAAAAGTCTTCTGCGGCTTATATAAGTCCTATAGAGTTAATAGGTTCCCATAAGGGCTTAATAAAGCCTCTCCATTTTATAAGATACATATATTAACGTTTCCATTTATTATACTTAATATTATTAATTCTTTTAATAAAGTACTCGTTTTTACCATCCACTTTAACTAGTAGGGGAGGGTCTTATATCTGTCCGGGTAGGGCATTTAATGCGGGAGTAATGGGGCGGAGGATTGACGTGTGGAATATGGGGTAGATTTTAACCGTATTAGGAAGCTTTAGTTAGTAGGCGTAGGAGAAGACAACCTTCTTAACCTTATAAGGGCCAGCGTTCTTCTAATTAAGCTTCTTAGCAGGTCGTTTTATATTTAGATTTTTTATATCTAGCTAGACAAAGTTACTAATTTAGTAGGCTAGTCCTAGGGTTTGTTTCTTATTCGCTGCGGCTTTATAGATAGATTAAGTCTATATTATTTCATTAGTAAGGAACTATTATAGTTCCTCCATCTTCTCTATAAATTTATTTGCTTTTATAACTTATAAGGCGTAATAAGCAGGGCAAGGAACATTACTAAAGGGTTTAAAACCCATTTATAGATGCTAGCCGTAGTTAGCCAGGAATAGGGAGACCTTTATAGTTTCTAAGATGGAGTTATTTGCGGTAAACTTGGTAAATACTAGCTAGTTAATCTAGTTATCTTATAAGTATAACGTGTATATCCAAATATACTATTCTATTATAGCGTTTATACGTTCTATTTAACTATCCGTTTCTAGGTAGTATATTATAGATAATAGTGCTTTAATATAGAGTTAAGTAGTTAGTTCTTTTTAGAATATAGAGATAAACTAGCTACTTTTATTGGAGATAATCGTTTTAGGGAGTCTGTAGAGTTTTTATATATAATTTAGAAATAGTTAGGCAACGGTAGGTGTTAATATATTAGGGCAGGCAATTAAGTGTCTTATCTTAGATAGTCGGTCTATAACTACTATAATATTTATATAGCCCTTACTTACGGGGAGGTCAATAATAAAGTTAATTAAGATATCCTTTTATCTTCGGTCCGGAATAGGTAGTAGCTTTAAAAGGCCGTTATATATCTCGTGCGAAGCTTTAGCTTATTGGCAGATATAATAGCTAGAGATATACCTTTATATTATATTATATATATTCGGCCAGTAGTACTCCCATTAGAGTAGCTCTAGGGTTTTTCCTTAGCCTAGGTAGCTGGCTACTAGTAAGTTATATATGTGTTTAAGGAGCTTAAGCTTAAGTTTATTGTAATTAGGGATAACTAGACAGTTCTAGTAATATAAGCGGTTTCCGCGAGCTTTATATTTACTTAGAGAGATCTTCTTAAAGCGTTTAACGCTATCTTAAATTAGCTTAAGCGTCTCTTAGATAAACTTGTTATTTAGGTATTTATTAGTTATAATCTATTTAATTAATTAATTAGTTATTTTAAGGACTTATACCGTAAGATCTTTAGCAGAAGGGTTAAATAGTTTAGGATAAAGTAGGGTCTGATTTTGGTAAGAACGTGCCTTTTTTAGTACTGGCACGTCTTGCAAGCATTAGGTTAGGGCATTAGGCTTTTAGTCTTAAACGCCTAGGCGGTACGTAATTAAGAATCGGAAATAAAATAGGTATTCTAACTAGCAGGCCTAACAGTGGCTCAGCTATTTTATAGCCGTGAAGTACTATAGGTTCTTATAATTACTAAGGACCTTAATTAGGAATCTAGCGCCTTCTAGTTTAGGTTGCCATTGCTTAAAGTATCTAATAATAGCTAGCAATTCCTTATTATAGATCTTGTAGTTATATTTAGCTAGACTTAGTTATTTTAAGTAGTATGCTATAGGGTATAATACTCCCTCTTTATTATATTGAGACAGGATACCTCTAGTGACGTAGTTGGATAAGTCAGCTTCTTTAATACTTATTCGGTTTAGGTTAAAGTATTAAAGCATAGGCGCGGTAGTAAATATAACCTTTAGATAAGTAAAGGCCTTCTTATATTCCTTATTAAAGATAAAGGCTTTATCCTTTTAGGTTAAAGCTATAAGAGGTAAAACTAGGGCGGAGAAGTTGTTAATAAACCGTTAGTAGAAATTGGTAAATCCTATAAAGGCTCTTATATCCTTAACGTTCTCGGGTTCTTACTAGTTTATAATTGCTTTAATTTTTTTTAGATCTATTTATATGCCGTCTATAGAAATAAGAAATCTAAGGTATAGGACTTCCGTCTTATAAAACTTGTATTTATCTATATCTAATTATAGACTAGCTCCGTATAGGGCTTATAGGATAAGGTTAACATATTTCTAATATTTGGTTAGGTTATTACTATATATTAAGATGTTATTAATATAAGCAGTATAGAAGATATTCAGGTAGGGGCGCAGGGTGTTATTTACGTAATATTAAAACAAGCTTAGAGCATTTGCGAGGCCAAGTAGCGTTACTAAGTATTTAAATAATCTATACCGAGTACGAAATGCGGTAAGCTATTTATCTCCCTTTGCTATATAGAGGCGGTTAAATGCAGAGATAATATTAAGCTTTGTATAGTAATAAGCCTTACTTAATTAGTTTAGTGTTTCCTATATTAACGGGATTGGATATTAGTTCTTAACGGTAACGGCGTTAAGAGCTTAGTAGTCTACATAGAAGTATAGTCCGCCGCCCGGTTTCTTAATAAAGATTACTAGTGCGGCTATAGGTAAAGAGCTTACTCTAATAAATCCTTTGCTTAGGTTCTCGTCTAAATACTTCTATAGCACTTAGAGTTTGTTTTGGGATATCCTATATAGGGGTCTAAATCTAGGCTGCTTTCCTTCTTCTAGTACGATCTTATAGTTATACAATTAGTATTCCGGTAGCTTATTGGCTTCCTTCCATAAAAATACTTCTAGGCGGTTATAGTATTCTACTAGTACCTTTATAGCAGGGTTAGTATGCTTTTTCGGTGCTAAGGCCTTCTTAATATTAGCTATAGTAATAATAAAGATTGTATATTTAGGTTTTTTAGCGAGTTACGCTAGCGGGGTAGCTCCAATTATATAGATATCTAGGGCGTTAAGCGGGCTCTAGTTATCTACAGTTTTTTATATAGTTCCTTACTTAATTTTAGGTTCGGTATTAGGTATAGAGTTAGTATTAGATTTAGGTTCGGGTTCTTTAAGTATACTCTTTATAGTAGAGTACTAGTCCTTTTAGTATTTTTATATAATAAGCTTAAGCTTCTGCTTAGTTTAGGGCGGTGTAGTACTTAGGATCTATTTATAGGGTTTAGTAGAGTTTTTAGATCCTTGGTGGATATTAGTAGAAATCTTACGTTAGTAGAATTTAGTGGAATTCCTAGGTTAGTGGAATCTAGTAGATTCCTTAGGCGTGGGGTAGACATTGGTGGAAATCTTAGACTAATAGATTTTAGTGGATTTCCTAAATTTTAGTTTAGGGTTAGGATAGTGCGTTATAAGGCACTTCTGCTTATAACGGGAGGCGGTAAATAGAAGCTTAAGGTTGTCCTAATTAATGGTTACCTTATATAGCTTTATTTAGGGTTGTTTAAGGATTACTAGGTAACTTAAGGTAGTAACAAAAAGCTTAATTAGTTCTTCATAGTTGTTACAGGACACCTCCGTGATACCTTGCACACGTTTACCTGTTTCTACCAACTTAGCAATTAGAGACTAACCGCGAAATAGCAATCTAACGGCAATCTGATGGCAATCTAACGGTAATCTACGGCATTCTGCTATATTCTGCTAAGTTCTACTAAATTCTGCTAAGTTCTGCTAGGACTATAACCTAAACCCTATTCTGCCTATATATGTGTTAACTAAGTAGCCAGGTTAACAATATATACCCTTTCTTCCCGTTTTCCTACCTTCTTTCCTTACGTAACGTCTTAACCTCCTTATACAGTTTATATATATAGCTTAATAATATCTACCTTGCTATATATTATCGTCGCTTATACTTACTCCGTGACACTACGTTGCGTTAACTACCTATACTACTATTAATATACAGAACAAACCCGAAGCCCCTATAACGGCCGCCGGTATTATATCCGCACTCTAAGAATAATTAGCAGGGATATAGAAATCTTTTATAGACGCCCTTAAATAGAACTAAGCCACTTTAAATTAATAATAAGCTAAGCAAGAAGTACGGTACTAGTAATTAATTAAGGACCTCCAAGAAGAAGTCCGCGCCCTTAAGACACCTACGCTAGGACCTTAAGACTAAACGCTATCTTTAGAGATAAATACGCGGAATATAAGTCTTGAACCCGTAGTAGCTACTTACCCTAAGCCGACTACTACACTAAAATAATCTAAGCAATTACTAGATCCTCTGGTATTTACTAGTAAATAATAAGAGCTCTAATTATTTTTAAGCCAGCTTAAAAATAAGCTAACTAGTAACGCTAACTATTACCTAACTACAGCTAACTGACTCTGTTACGCCCTAAGTTAACTAGGAGGAGATATAGCTAACCTTATTAAACCTCTTTAGCTAAACTTAGTGTAAAGCCTAGTTGTACTTCTTAAAGCTATATATAGTAACCTAAACCGCTAAGCTACTACTTAAAGAAAGATAAACTATATAACTTAAGGAACGAAAAGTTTCCTAGTATACTTCTTTAAATTTAACCGTTATATAAAGGAAACAGGCTGGAACGACTCCGCACTAATTAATAGCCTTATTAAATCCCTAAGCCCTAAACTAAAAACCTCCCTAATAGGCGTAGACCTACTAGGAGCCCTTAATGCCTACGTAAACGTCATTAATAAATAATATAATGATATACTACGCCTAACACTAAAGCCCGCTCCTTAATATAATACGGCAACCCTATAAATATCTACTAAGTTATTATCTCAACCTAAGCACCCCAACGCTATGTGTAACAGTCTACAGACACTATACTAAGACACAGGGTTACATCCTGTGTGGTGGCTTCAGCCCACCCTCGTATATCTCGTATATGGGAAATAAGTCAAATCTTACGAGTTATAGACCCTACGGTCAGAGCTCTACATTCATGTATATATTCCACTTGATTTCCATAGATTTACAATTAAGTCGTTCATTCAATTCTCCCACACTGTACTGTTACACTATGGATATTAACACTAGGACCCTAGGGTACGCCCTACTAGGGTCCTCTAAATAAGAACGACGCATTAAGCTAGGCCTCTGCTTTAAATGTAGAAGTAGCTCTTACTTCTCTAACTACTACACCGTCCCTATGCCTAAACACGAATTACAAACGGCTAACACTAGCAGCCGTTTACCGCATTGATCTTCCGGTTACCGTCCCCAATCTTTACCTAGTTTTAGCCCTGCATCTAGCAAGCACTATTTACAAGGACGAAGCTACAGCTAATATCCCACAAGAACCCCACCCTAATTACCTCTAAAAGGAAGGTCCTAGAGCTAAGTCGCTCTCCGGGATAGCTCTACTATAGGATCTCGTTAAACGCATTTAATGTTACAAACTCCGACTCTTAGGACCGTAGTATAACTATTAACTGCCGTCTTTGGCAGAATAGTTAATAGGCTAACGCTTAAATCCTAATTAACACAGGAGCTAGCGGTATATAATTTATTAATAAGATCTTTGCGTAAGATAATGGTTTTACCCTAACCCCCCTTAACCGGTATATTAACGTATTTAGATTTAATAGCAAACACACCGTCTTAGGCTATATTACCCACGTAGTATTTCTGAGACTCTAATACCTAAACTATAAAGAATTAATTAAACTTTTCGTTACCACCCTGGGTTACTTAGTAATTCTTAAATAACCCTAGATAAAGCTATATAAGGTAACTATTAATTAGGACAACCTTAAGCTTCTATTTACCGCCTCCCGTTATAAGTAAAAGTGCCTTATAACTTGCTGCTTAGACCTAAAACTAAAATCTAAAAAATCTACTAGGATTTACTAGTCTAAAATTTCTATAACTGTCTACCCTATACCTAAAGAATCCACTAGATTCTACCAACCTAGGAATTCCACTAAATCCCACTAATATAAGATTTCTACTAATGCCTACTCTACGCCTAAGAATTCTACCGATATCTACTAAGGATCTAAAAACTCTACTAAATTCCATAAGTTATTACTAAGTACTATACTGCCCCGAGCTAAGTAAAAGTTTAAGCTCTATATATAAAAATACTAGAAGGACTAGTATTTTACTATAAAAAAGATTCTTAAAGAACCTAAACCTAAATCTAATACTAACTCCGTACCTAATACCGAACCTAAACCTAAATAAGAAACTATGGATAATCTGAGCGAGCTCGGCACCCTAGATATCCGCTTGATTGGAGCTACCCTACTAGCGTAACTTGCTAAGAAACCCGAGCATATAATCTTCGCTATTATAATGGCCGATATTAAGAAGGCCTTGGCACTAAAGAAGTACACCAACCCTGCTATAAAGGTACTAATAGAGTATTATTATCGCCTAGATGCATTTTTATAAAAGGAAGCTAATAAGCTACTAGAACACTAACTATACGACTATAAGATTATACTTAAAGAAGGAAAGTAGCCCGGATTTGGACCCTTATACGGGATGTCCTAAAATAAACTCTAAGTGCTACGAAAGTATTTAGACGAGAACTTAAGTAAAAGATTTATTAGAGTAAGCTTATCGCCTATAGCCGCACTAGTGATCTTCGTTAAGAAACCTAGCGGCGGTCTGCGCTTCTATATAGACTACTAAGCTCTTAACGCCGTTACCGTTAAGAACTGATATCCGATCCCGTTAATATAAGAGACGCTAAACTAACTAAGTAAGGCTCGTTACTACATAAAGCTTAATATTATCTCTATATTTAACCGTCTCCGCATTATAAAAGGGGATAAATGGCTTACTACATTTCGTATCCAATATAGACTATTTAAGTACTTAGTAATACCCTTTGGCCTTATAAACGCTCTAAGCTTGTTTTAACATTATATAAACGATACCCTACGCCCCTACCTAAATATCTTCTGTACTACTTATATTAACGACATCCTAATATATAGTAATAACCTAACTAAATATTGGAAATACGTTGACCTTGTTCTATAAGCCCTGTACGGAGTTAGTCTATAATTAGATATAGATAAATGTAAGTTCTATAAAACGGAAGTCCTATACCTTAGACTCCTTATTTCTATAAACGGTATATAAATAGACCTGAAGAAAGTTAAAGTAATTATAAACTGGCAAGAACCCGAGAACGTTAAGGACGTAAAAGCCTTTATAGGATTTACTAATTTCTACTAACGGTTTATTAATAACTTCTCCGCCCTAGTTTTATCCCTTATAGCTCTAACCTAAAAGGAAAAAGTCTTTATCTTTAATAAGGAATATAAGAAGGCCTTTGCCTATCTAAAGGTTATATTTACTACTATACCTATACTCTAACACTTTAACCTAAACTAAATAAGTGTTATAAAAGCCGACTTATTTAACTACGTTACTAGAGGCATCCTGTCTCAATATAACGAGGATAAAGTATTATACTCTATAGTATACTTCTTAAAACGACTAAGCCTAGCCGAATGCAACTACAAGATCTACGATAAGGAATTGTTAGCTATTATTAGATGTTTTAAATAATAGCGACCTAAACTAGAAGGCGCCGGATTTCTAATTAAGGTCCTTAGCGACTATAAAAACCTATAGTACTTCATAACCACGAAACAGCTAAGTCATTGTTAGGCCTACTGGTTAGAATATCTGTCTTATTTCTAATTCTTAATTACGTACCGCCTAGGCGTCTAAGGTTAGAAGCCTAATGCCCTAACCTAACGCTCGTAAGACGCGCCAGCCCTAGAAGAAGCGCGCTCTTACTAAAATTAGACCCTACTTCGCCTTAAACTATTTAACCCTCTTACTAAAGATCTTACGGTATACGTCCTTGAAATAACTAATCGATTAATTAAATAGATTATAGTTAACGAATACCTAAATAATAAGTTTATCTAAGAGACGCTTAAGCTAATGCAAGATGGTATTAGACGCTCTAAAAAGATTTCTTTAAGTAAATGCGAAGCCCGCGGAAACCACTTATACTACTGGAACTATCTAGTTATCCCTAATTATGATGAGCTTAAGCTTAAACTCCTTAAACACGTATATAATTTACCTGTCGCCAGCTACCTAGGCCGAGGAAAGACCCTAAAACTACTCTAATGGGAGTATTATTAGCCAAATATATATAATATAACACAAAGGTACGTCTTTAGCTGCTATACCTACCGATAAGCTAAAGCTTCGTATAAGGTATATAACGGTCTTTTAAAGCTACTGCCTATTCCGGACTAAAGATGGAAGGATATCTTAATTAACTTTATTGTTGACCTTTCTAAGAGTAGAGGCTATACGAACATTATGGTAGTTATAAACCGACTATCTAAAATGAGATACTTAATCGCCTGCCCTAATATATTAACGCCTGCCGTTGCCTAACTATTCTTAGATTATATATAGAAACTCTACAGACTCCCCAAAACGATTATCTCCGATAAAGGTAGCTAGTTTATCTTAGTATTCTGAAAAGAACTAACTACTTAACTCTGTATTAAAGCACTATTATTTACTACGTATTACCTAGAAACGGATAGCTAAACGGAACGCGTAAATGCTATAACGTGATCCACAAGCCAGTGGCCCACACAAGCAAGTGGCCCACCCCACCTAACACGCGACGCGTTATTCAACAACCACCTAAATGGCAGCACCACAATAGCGCGGTTCTGCCGCCCCAAATCGCCGTCTTACACCAATACAAGAAGAGAGTCTTAAGCAGTGGGTTCTATTAATGGATCGACGTGGTATGCCGCCTAGGATTGCGACCGTACGGCAGATGGCTAGTATTCTAGCTAGTTGGGGTGGGCCACTTGCTTGTGTGGGCCACTGGCTTGTGGATCACGTTAATGGAATAGTATATTCGGATATATACGTTATATTTACAGAATAACTGGATTAACTGGCTTATATTTCTAAGTTTACTACAAATAATTCCGTCTTAAAAACTATAAAAGTTTTCCCGTTCTTAGCCAATTACGGCTAGTACCCATAAATGGGTTTTAAACCCTTTAGTAATGTTCCTTACCCCGCTTATTACGCCTTATAAGTCATAAAAGTAAATAAATTCGTAGAGAAGATAGAGGAACTATAACAGTTTCTTACTAATGAGATAATATGGGCTTAATCTATCTAGCGAATAAGAAACGAACCCTAGTACTGGCCTACTAAATTAGTGATTTTGTCTAGCTAGATATAAGAAATCTGAATATAAAACGACCTACTAAGAAACTTAATTGGAAGAACGCTGGCCCTTATAAGGTTGAAAAGGTTATCTCTCCTTATGCCTACCGACTGAAGCTCCCTAATACGGTTAAAATCTACCCCGTATTCTATACGTCAGTCCTCCGCCCTACTGCCCCCGTATTAGACGCCCTGCCTAGATAGATATAAGACCCTCCCCTACCAGTTAAAGTGGATGGTGAGAACGAGTACTTTATTAAAAGAATTAATAATATTAAGTATAATAAACGGAAACGCTAATATATATATCTTATAAAATGGAGAGGCTTTATTAAGTCCTTATAGGAACCA
>Ga0307515_10006810_pt1 | contig 22729 bp, 9 predicted proteins | sample 17_EM_MG_FD_194513 | JGI IMG/M metagenome (GOLD analysis project Ga0307515, IMG submission 194513) | Populus trichocarpa ectomycorrhiza microbial communities from riparian zone in the Pacific Northwest, United States - 17_EM | ecosystem: Host-associated > Plants > Roots > Unclassified | place... | reverse complement strand
ATAATATTACGTGTTTATATAAGATTCACTTTTAAATGAAATGTGGATTGTATGGATTGTATTTTGATGATGTGAGGGATCAGGTTCGCTGATTACCGGCACCATGTGTGTTAGGTATATATATATAAAATTTACTGTTATTTTGGGCTTGGAAAAGTCGGGTTGTTATAACTTAAACACAGAATTTTGCTAGAAAACAAACAAATAAATAAAAAGGAAGCAGATAAACATTTTCCTGAGTGCATCAAACGCCATGGCATGTGGCGACAAAGGGTTCCATCTTGACTCTTTTCCTTTTCCAAACCCCACTCCCTCTTATCTATATTGGAATTCCCTAAAATACCTCCCTCTCTACAAAATGCCATTAACGAAGACATGTGTTTTGTGATTTTGTTTGTAATCAAGCGCGTGATAGCATGCTTCATCATTAGTCCTTAATTTGTGAACTTTATCATAGCTTGATTCCTTTTATTTGAGAACTTATAATTTAATCCCTTAATCATAGTTGACAGTTATCTCCTCACATCATCAATTGTTCTTATCTAAGTTTTAGAAGAGTTATCTTAAAATTTAAATTTTTAAACATGTTCAAATCAATATTATTGGGTCTAGAAAAATAATCAAAATGTTTTTATAAGAGTTAAGAGACTTTGAGAGTGAGAGAGAAAGGGGTTAGATAAATAAAAACAATAAATACAAGATTGGAGATATGGAAAATATAAGGAAATGTGAAAAGAAGATAAAGATATCGATACGGTTACGTTGAGTGAGTAAAAAGACAATAAGTTGAAACGACAATCAAATCACCTCTATAGGATCCCTTGTCCAAGTCCTAGATGATGGTTAGTTCAGGGAAGACAATAGGTACATGCCTAGGATTTACTGGATTCATATATTAGTTAAAAAACTAGATTGGTTATGTGTACTATGCCATGAGCCGAGTCAACTTTTCTCAATATAAAAAAAATATTGGGATAATGCTAGGATTTTGAAAGAAGTAAGAAAAATTCAAAACTCGAGTTATTAACTCGATTTGGTTTAGTAAATGTAAATAATTTAATAATATAATTAAAAAAATAGGTGACGATGGTAAATAAACCGAACTAAAAAATATATACAATGATCAACTCAAAAAATAAACACTTACCAATTAGAGAAATATATCCTCTAAATATTTGTAAAAGGTTTTCCTGATCTTATTTGATAAAGAAGCAAGAATTAAATAAGAAAGTGATATCGCCCTAAAAAGAAAAATAAAAAAAAATATAAAGCTCAATCCTCAACAAATCAAATCTTAAAAGATAAAATTAAAAAAAATAAAAAAGGATCAAAAAAACAATACAAGCCCACCCTAGTCATCCAACCAAATAGACAACTTAGTCATGAGGTTGGGATAGTCTTGTAGTAAGCAAACTATATAAAACAACAAAGTTCAAGTCTCAAACAACCAAACATTGAAGGGTGGAACTAAAAATATTTAATCTAAAAAAAGGAATGAAAAACAAATCAACCCGGGTTAACACGTTAAGCCTGTGATCTCAGATATGAGATTGGGATAATCTTATAAAAAAAAAAAGTGAAAAAATTCACGAAATCGAGTCCTCAACCAACTCAATGTTAAAGAATGAAATTGAGAAAAAAAATTAATTTTAATAAAAGACCTAAAAAAGATTGAAGTCAACTTGAGCTAATATTCGAAACTTGTGACCTGGTTCATAAGGCCAGGACTAACACTATAAAAGGCAAACCCAAATATATCATGAAGTGAAATCCTTAATTAAAAAAATATTGAAGGGTGAAACTAATAAAAAATTCAATAAAAAAAATAAGGACTAAATTTGACATAAAGAAATGAAATCAAATATCGAGGGATGAAATTAAAAAAGAAGATTCAATTAAGAAAATGATAGAAAAAATAGCATCAAATAATGAAGACCAGATTTAATATAAAAACTAAATGAAACCAAATGCTAAACGAAGAAATTGAAAATAAATCAATAAAAAAGGATTCAAAATAAAATAAATAGTAATTAAAATAATAAGGATCAAATTTGATATAAGAAATAAATGACTTGACACTTTTCAATTTTGGCAGGCTAGCTTGATTTTTGAGGAGATGAGAGAGAGAAGAGAAAAGAGAAGAAAAAAGCTTCCTAAAGCCCAACTACTATGTATGCACCTTCACACGTCAAACAACAAGAAAGATCGTGGCGTGACTCTTCCAATATCACCGTGGAAGCAATCGTTAGGTTACCGAATGACTTGACATTTAAAGAAAGTCATCAACTTGACATTTAAATAGATTATTATTTCCGGTAGGCTTATCCTCACTATCAAAATAGATGTTTTTATTTTCTAAAGTTAAAGTAAACAAAGTTGCCTAAATAGCCTTCAAACTTAAATCCTCTCCATTAAAAAAGTTAGGTTCTTCACAATTCCACTAATTCAATAAGTCAATGCTATTAAGGCTAATGAAATCTAAAGTATTAATTGTTTTACTTAAATTTCTACAAAGTACAAACATGAATATAAACAGTATATATTAGTGATAAACTCAACTTTTTTTAAAAATAATATCAATGTTAATGAAAATAGTAATAATTATTATTAATATTTTATTTTTGTTGAATCCTTAAATTGTAACGAATAAAAACCAAGTAAAATCATATTTTAGTTTTGTCAAACTTTTATCTGAAAAGGAACAGATGAAATAAACTTGGAATATCTCAGCTTGAATTTGGATGAGAAAACTAAAATGACCCGACATCTTGAACGAGAAGAGATTTAGAGCGTGTTTGACATTGTGATAGTAATTGTTGTTCAAAATGTTTTTTATCGGAAATGTATAAAAATAATATTTTTTATTTTTTAAAATTAAAATTTATTTTTAATTTCAGCACATCAAAATAATCTACAAATATTAAAAAAATAATTTTAAACAAAAAAAATAAAATTTTAATAAATAGTATTTTGACGGCAATATGAAGCACGCTGATAGACTACACTGTTATGTTTTTTTTTTTTTTAAAAAAAAGGTAGAAGGTACACTGAATATTCCGGAATTGAAAACCTTAATTTGGATTTAGAGTGGCTCTGTCGCCCTTGTGGGCCCGGCACTCGATCTGCCGCCGTTGGTTTTGATTGATGAAAAAGATACATACAGTACAAGGTAGTGGTGGTCATGATGATGGGAGTAAAAGTTAGACCAAAACAAAACGAAGAAGAAAGTGGCTTTTCTTTTTATCGGAGACATGCTTGTGTTTATAAGCAAACGGAGACCATTGATTTGGTTGGTTCTTCGTTTAGAAAAGTCATCAAATATAGTAATCCTAAGATTCTTTGTGATTTTCTTACACGCAAGTCGTCGCCCCACTTTATTACCTAGTCATGACTCATGCACGCGTTATGTTATTTTTTCTGTGCAAGAAATTGCAAACTCATAAATGTACCTAGGCAGGTTATCATTTTACTTGTATGCATTCAATAATATTTTTTTTTTATTCGTGGAAATCCATTTTCTAGAAAGTGTACTTTATGGACCTAGATAAGCGAGTAAAACTCCGGCTGTCTCAGGCTCTTACAAGAGGTGCACGCCCTGACTCGAACTCGAGACCTGCTGTGCAGATCTCAAGTCCTTTGCCATCACGCTAAGCCCCTTAGGGACGTATTCAACAATTTTCTAATTCGTATATCATATATGTTATAATATCTCATAAAATTACTAAATAAAATAAACAAAAATGTTATTCAATGATTAGCTGTAATTTATATTTAAATTTCTAAAAATTAGATGGATAAAATTACAAGAAAAATTATAAAATATATTAAAATGGATAGCTAAAACATCGTAGCAATCCATAATAATCTTTTTTTTCTTTATATTTTTACCCTTCAATTGTTTTTTTTTCAATTTCAATCTTCTATAACTAATTTCATGACTAGATTGATAAAATTTATTAAAAAAAGAAAAAGCTCGGTAATAAATGATCAAAGTGTAAAATAAGAAAAAAAATCCATGGCCAATCTAAAATTTAGAAAAAGGTTATTTTTCATCCTCATATTTTCCTTTTTCTTGCTTTACAAACTATATATTTTTGTAATTTCAATTCTAGTTTAAAAGTTTATTTTCTTAACATTTAAGTTTTTAAGTTCAAGAGAGGAGAGAGAATGTCGATTGGAAACGATGAAGAGAGAGAAAGTGTTTAGTTTGACCACTTTTTGACGACGAAACTCGTTAATCTTGATATCTACGGGTTCTATTCAACGAGAAGAGTTCTATGGTGATGTAGTTTTTTATAAACATGTATGGGAAAGTATATTGGGTTTGTTTTGAATTTTTTGATTCAATTAATTTTCATTCTTTAAATGATTTTGGGGTTAGTAAGCAGTGCTTTAGGAAGGTTTTTATGATGTTTATAAGTTTTTTTTTTTTTTTTTTTTTGTAAAAATGGGTTGAAAACTGAATTTTCAAGCTAAAAATCCCCACCCCACGAATTTCTAACCATTACCGTGTTGACTAAATTCTGGGTTGGCACCTAAAAGACAACGTGTCATATGTTTTTTTTTTTTGAAAAAGTTAAGGGATGGGCAACAACCCTTTAAAAAAAAGTATGACCCCACTTTCACACACCTAAGCTTTTTTAAGCCTTAAGTGCGCTAGGCCACCTAGACCCGCACACCTAGCTTAAACTTTTTTTTTTAATTTTATATTTTAACTTTGGGTTTTTGTTGAGTTTTTCAATTATTATTTTTTTAATTTTACCATTTAATATTCTGTTGGTTTTATTGTTTTATCATATAATTAAATACAAATATTATCAAACATAGTGCAGTCTATGATTCAGGTTATAAGTTTAACATGTTAACCCTGATAGATCCGGATCAATCCAATATGATTTCATCTTAATGTTTTTAAAAATCATTTTGATATTGTCTTGCGTATTGGATTTTTTTTGTTATTTATTTTTTATTTTTTTAAATTTTGTTATTTTGAATTTATGAACTTGATTAATTTACGTTAAGATAATTTTTATATAATTTAATTTAAGCTTAAACTAAATAAAAAGTGGAGTAAAAGAAATTAAATTTAAACCAGTAAACAACAATATTATTTTTATGTCCATGAAAGTTTTTAGTCCGCCCACGTTATGTAAAGTAACCTAGCCATATACTCCAGGAAAAAGGAAACTAAAATTAAGTTTAAAATTGTACAAATAAAATTTATCCTATGCATACGTGGCTTAGCAAGTTAGCATGTGCCCCCCCTCTCTCTACCAAACATATTTGCAATTTATTTTTGCAATTTAACGTGCGGCCCATAACCGCTTGTGCATCAGGTCAACATCTCTAGGTACAAGTTTTGGCTTCTTGTGCGTCATGGTTCAATCCTACACGGAGACGGCAGGAAGTTATTATCCGTTTTGACAAATTAGCTCTAACTTGTTATAATTTCCTAGGTCAAGTTTTCCGTCTAAAGACCATCCATACAAATTTAAATACTTCCAATGTTTTTGTGTACGCCATCCTTTAATTTATTATTCAAACAAATATTTTTATTAAGACTGACCTAGATACCTCCACATGGAAAATTCTAATCCGACAGAACAAATCTGAAAAAAATATAGTTACATAGTGTTAAAATTTATTTTTTTATATTTAATTAGATTGAATATAAAATTTCCAAGTGAGAGGATTTATGTTAGTTTATATGAGAATTAGCCTTGATGCTACCGGATTTTTTATTTTTCATTTTGTAAAAAAATGATATTAAGTGCTGAAATGAAGTAAAAAAAATGACATAAAAAATGATAGTGACAAACTTCTAATCCCGATAATCAAAGCAGAGCCATCTTGTGATATCCCACTAAACCAGCAACTCAGATCTCGAAATTCGAATAACTTAATAAAAAAATAAAGATGATTATAAAACCATTTTTTAAAAAAAAAAAAACTCATGACCTGATTCATTAGACCCGAAGCACCTAATCTGGAAAAATCATGAAGTTCAATTCTCAATCAATTAAATGTTGAAAGATAAAATTGAAACGAGATTTTAATAATGCTAAAGAATTTTAAAAAATAGCAACTAAAAGAATAAAGATTGAAATTAAAATACAAAATAAATTTTTTATATAATTAAAGGGTGGAATTTAAAAAATACTAATTTAGTAAAAGATCAAGAAAAATAAAAAAGAATGAGGATCAAAATTAAGATAAAAATAAAAATAATGTTGTAATTAAAAATAATAATAACTTTTATAAAAGGGTCAAGAAAAAAAATTAAAAATCAAAACAATGATAACCAAATTGAAAAACATAATACCATCAATTTGAATTGCGTGATGAAATTGAAAACTACTAAATTTTTTATAAAAAGGCTAAGTATAAAAATTAGAATTCTAAAGAATAAGAACCACATTAGAAAATATAATATTTGATAAATTGAGATTGAATGATGAAATTGAAAACAAATAAAACTTCTAGAAAAAGGTTAAGATAAAAAATTAGAAATTAAAAATATAAGAATTGAAGTTGAAATGCCAACAACCAAAAGGGCCAAGTTGCAATTTTTTGGAGAGGAGAGACAGAAGAAGGAAAATATAAGAAAGACCCACCAACACCAAACCGGATCACCAATGGATATACGCGCCTCACAAATAAAAAGAGGACATGACGACACTTTCAACGACATGACGAAATAACATTTTTAGATGTTAGGAGGTGCCACATAAGCCGTCCGAAGGGCATAAATGCCTCTCATGTGCCCCTAGGTGCCTTACACGCGTGCCCAACCCTTTTTTATTTAGCCAAATACAGAATTGCTCATGACCTGACTTTGTAATTACAAAAAAAAACCATTGTAAAAAGCCAAAAATACCCATTGACCTCATGATTAATTTTTTTTATTTTAATGTTATTTTCATAGTTTCACTATGCATTTTAATTGTTTACTATTTTTTATATTTGTGCAAATGTCAAAGTGCTCCTCGACTTCAATTATAATAACCAAAAAACCATTGTGAAAATATGAAAATACCCTTTGATGTCATGTTTAATTTTTTTTTTACTTTCAAAGATATTTAGATTGTTTCACCATGCAATTAAGATAGAAAAGTAATTACTTATAACCACTATATTTGATAATGATAAACGGGTCATGTGAAAAGACTTCAATGCCCTTGGAATCCAAATTTTTTTTTGGTGGAGGGGCAAAAACACCATTATACTATTCCAATGAACATTGATAATAGGTTTAGAGCTATGGTATTTTCCATTACAAAAACCTAACTGAAATCGTTGTTATTTCTCTTCCTCACCAAATTCTGGCTAACCACCACCATTTCAACCACCACATCAGTAACCCTAACCTCCATCTTATATCTCCTCATCATCCAGTCAATTTCCCTAGCCTCCTCTTGTCAAAAAACACCAAGAATAGAATCTATTAGAAAAAAAAATATAACATGACAACTAGACTTTCTAGGTCATGGATCTCCTTTCACCATTGGTAGTGACCAACACCTCCATTACTAAGAGGAAAAAAAAGGGAAGTGGAGTAGCATGTGGAAAAGCCACTCTTCACCTCTCTCCTATAGTAAGCTCAACGATGTATCTTAACCTAAGTTGCTAAAAAAACAACATCAAGAGAAAAAAGACAAATATTTTGGCCACCGATCTCCTTTTTTAAACAACGATGACTAACATCTCCACCACCAAGACAAAGATGAGGAAATGGTAAAGCCTGCAAACATAACCACTCTCATCGCCTCCTCGGTGTTAATCAAAATGACATGACATAACACAAGCCTCCATTGCCATATTTTTCGGCCTATTCCAATTCACCTCATTCATTATTTAAGGTCCACTTCAAACCCTAAATATATTATGAATGATTATTTTTTTCTTATGGTTGATTTAGATATGTATCATGATGAAATTTATGGGTTTAAACAAACTTTGAAATTGGTTGCACATATGAACATTTGAATTGCTCATGTATTTATTTTCTAACATGATGTGTTTTACAGATGGACATGCATTATAAATGTATGTGTTTTCAAGGCCTTTTGGTTTTTTTATATTTAGGTTAAATCATTTAATTTTGTATCTTACTGATGTTTAATGTTCTTAGTCCTTTATTTGTGCTATTTTTTCACGTGTTTTCTTTCTTATAAAAGAATAATACACACACTCACATATAAATTTACATTTAGTTTAATAGCTTGCTTATAAAACCCATTAAGGTTTTGGCCTATATTAAAAAGCCTTCGAAAGGCTGACATTTCAAAGTTTTTACAAAATTCTCATTTGGTTCTCAATCATGTTTGTTTAATTTCCAAGTAAAGTTTTCAATTATCAACATGTTATTCGCCTACAATGTCTAAAGTAAATGAACTTATAACAAGTCATTACTTTGGATGTTAATTAGGAGTAGCACCTTCATCTTTTATTTTGATTTTTTAAAATTAAAGTCTTTTTTTAAAATGCATCAAACCTTTTCAATCAATCACCCATCAATGATTTCTAACATAATGGAATGCTTAAAGGTCACTACTCTTAGGGATTGATTGGAGGTGACAAATTGATTTATTTATGTGTGATGTAAATATCTTGACATTGAATAAGTTGTCACTTGTTATGGATGTACACACATGAATCATAGCATTGATGTATACTAACATTGATAAGGGTTAACAAGATAACAAAAATTAAAATATGAAAAGTTGATTGTTAAATAGCACACCACATGACAAATGAATTCCAAAAAGGTCATTGTCAATATTTAGTCTATAAAGGACCTTCATGTCACTAAATCTCATTCCAAGCACACGAATCCATAGAGTTCACTACTTGGATAAGAATAGGGCATACAATCTTCATTCAACAAATATTTCGAGTGAATCTTAGGTGCTATAGAAGATGAGCCCGACATAAAGCCCATTGACATGACTTGATAAACTATTGGTCACGGGTTATGATTAGGAGTTACTAGTTGTAGACATGTCAATTCACTAAGTATTATCACAAGATAATAATTGAGAGTGGTAAAGATGAACCACCTTAGAATGATTAGGCTTGAACATCCACCTAAGGTTCAACTCATTGTAATGTACCCACTATCACCCATGTAGACAAACCACAAGTAGATTAGGCGTGACAAACCATTAGGACTAAAAACCAAGCAGCAATATGTGTTATCTAATGTATGATGATTTAGAATGATAGTATCTTTCCTTTAGCATAACCAATCCCTTATCATAGAACTCTAAAACCAGTTAGGGTTTTCTAGTGACTATAATATTAGGTGAAAAGTACTTTTTATAAAGTTTATACCTTTTGGTGTAGTTGGGCTTGTAATAACATGTGATTCTGGGCAGCCAGGTATGGGTCTACCATAACTAAATGAGGATCTGCCCTAGACATATTGCGTGGATGGCTTAACAGATATGTTTATGGATCAGTGGGATAAGTTTAGGCCCAAGAGGAGGTCTGGTCATGTTAAACCAGAATAACAGCTTAAAAAGACCATAACTTTTAATCTGATAAGCTAAAGACAACAACAAACAAAGAAAGAACATATGAATTTTAATGAGCGAAAGGGGTTGTAAATGTGAACCTCTAGTTTGCAAGTTTTATTTTCTCTAGAATAACAATCCTTAAGTCCTCCTCCCATCTTTAAGAGGTTTACAAAGCCTTAAATAGGCCAAAAACCCTACTTCAACTACAAAATAAAAATAAAAATATGAAATTACAAAGGAAAGAAACATGAAATCCAAAAATAATAAGGAAAATCATAAAAGCTGTCAAAACCGGGGGCCTAGGGCGAGATTTTAAAAATTTAAAGATCCGACGGTCAGAGTAGCGATTCCATGCTACTTTAAGGAAAATAGCCTTAGGAAACTCTGTAAAAAATTTAGTACGATCCAATAGTCGGATTAAAAGTTATTACCCTCTTAAGATATTATTTTGGTCTGGTGTGACAAGACCCCCTCTTGGGCTTATACCTGTCCCACTGGTCCATAAATGACATGCTAGGTCATCCATGTAATCTGTCTGAGGCAGATCCTCATCTAGTTATGATAGACCCATACCTGGTTGCCTAGAATCGCCTGTTATCGCAAACCCAACTACATCAACAGTCGGATCAAAAGTTATGGCTCTTTTGAGTTATTACTCTGGTTTAATGCGGCCAAACCTCTTCTTGGACATAGACCTATCTCACTGCTCCATAAATGTGTTTGCTAGGTCATCCACATAATTTGTATATGGCAAATCATCATTTAGTTGTGGCAGACCCACACCTAACTGCCTAGAATCACCCGTTGTCGCAAGCTCACCTACATCAATGGTTTAATCAAAAGTTATGGCCCTTTTAAGCTGTTATTTTAGTTTGGCATGACCAGACCTCCTTTTGGCCTAGACCTGTCCCATTGATCCATAAATATATCTACTAGGCTATACACATAATTTGTTTGGGGCAGATGCTCATCTAGTTATGACAGACTCACACTTGGCTGCCTAGAATCACCCGTTGTCGCAAACTCAATCATATCAACAATTAGATTTAAAGTTTTGGCACTTATGAGCTGGTATTATAGTCTGGCATGACTAGACCTCTTCTTGGGCCTAGACTTGTCTCGCTGGTCTATAAATATATTTGTTAGGCCATCCATGTAATCTATTTAGGGCAAATTCTTATATAGTTGTGGCAAACCCATATCTGGCTACTCATTATCACAAGCCTAACTACATCAACAATTGGATTAAAAGTTATGGTCCCTTTGAGTTGTTATTCTGGTCTGACGCGACCAAACTTTTTTTGTTTTAATTGTATGTTTGTTATATATATATATGAATTTTTAATTTTTTTTAAAAAACAGATTAAAATCCAACAACTTGTTTTGCATGTGAAAACTAGGACATATCAAGATCCAGACTCTTACGCCTTTCCTTTCGTGTTCCAATGCGAAACGCAACTGTTTAATCCAACACGTAATTTATATTTCGCATAGAGGCACCAATGATTTGAATAACTGAGCATTGTGAATATCAATGCACCTTTTTTATCTCCACTAGAGAGGTGACCCTCCTCCATTATGTTATGTACAATGAACCTGAGCTTCTTGGATGATTAGGTCAGAAAATAAACTCTCTTTTTTTTTTTTAATTTGTATTTCCGGGTTAAAAAACATCACTAAATTTGGTACAATGTATGTGATTAGGCTCTCTAGCGATTAGGACCAAAGTATCACGTGCATGATTACAATCATCATTGTCAATAATAATATATTTGTGCATAAAAGAGCCCATAATGCTCTAATTGTTAGGTTGGTGAGACCACTTAATAATATTGGAGTTTTCTCAAAACCGCTCTCCAGTTTCTAGAATATTCTAGCATCTAATAACAATTGTTTTTTAAAATATTAATTTAAAAAATATATTAAAATAATTTAAAAAATCATAAAACGCTGGAGTTATCTCAAAGCCTTTCGCATACAAGGAGATTATTAAAAATTAGGTACTTTTATTATAATAATGTTTCCTTACTAGCTGAATCCATGAATAATATCATGGATGAATACTATTCCATAAATATCTTATAATTCCTTGTAAGAATAAGAATGAGTTTTTTTCCTTTTTTTAAAGATGATTTATTATTATTATTATTATTATTATATTATTATTATTTTATTACAATTATATTTATTGTTATTTACATCACAATTATCTCTATTAAGTTTTAACACTATCATTATCATAATTATCTTATCACTTATATTAATATAATTATTACTGAGAGAGTTATTTTTTGCCATTACTATTTTTCATTGAAAAAACTAATATTATAAGTTACCACCACAATGAAATTTCATTTTGGTTTATTATTAAAATTTCAAATTCAATATTTAAATTAAAATATCATTATAATTCCTTGTAAAGAATAAGAAAATAAAAAGTTGATGATAAAAAAACAAGTTTCAATAAAAAAATAATGAATCAATCATTTTTACATCTTTATATGAAAAAATATATAAGAATAATAAATATGATAGAATTATATAAAGAGTTGATGATAAAAATAGAAAAATAGATATTTTATTATTATTTAGTATTAATGAGAGAATTATTTTATAATTTTTGCATATTAGGTTAATACATAATTATTCACAAAACATTTGCTAATATTATCATAAAAGTCCTTAATGTTTTTAAAAACATTGGCATAATAGGATAATTCCTTAAATTTTATTTTAATAAATTAATATAAAAAGAAATTTATTCCAAAATTAATAAAAAGGAAAAATGTTAAAACAAAAAGGCTAGGCATCAAATGTTTGCAATAGATGGAGGACACATTGGACGCCGATTTCTTAAATAAAACAAGTGATGTTTCATGGGCAGATATGCTTCACTTGTTCAAATTCCAAATATCAAGGGTGGCCCAAAAAGTCATGCTTCGGGGTCTCAAAACTCAATTTTTTATTTGTTTGATCTAAAAACACACATAAAACATCTTATGAATATTAATAAATTCATTTTCAACTTTAAAATACCATTTAATTACTTTAAAAAATCAAGCCAATTTAAAAACAATGGGTCATAATCTTTTTTCTTTTTTCAACCTTAATAAATTCATTTTTAATTATTATAAAATCTCCAAATCCAATCAATTCAAAAATTACTTAACATATCATGATCTACCTTTTCTAGCATGTTTAAAGAAAAAAACCATTTTTATTGAATTTCCTTAACCAAGATGAACAATTAAAACAACACTCACCAAAGTTTAAAAAATAAAAAAATTAGAGACCAAATTGAAGTTTTATATGTTATAAATAATACAGAAAGAAAGTGCCATGTATTTTTTGTAGTGTTGACTTTGATCCATATTGTTGTATTTTTATGATGCTATAACTTTAAATTTTATTTTGCAATAGCAACAATCAATCACTCTAATGTGAAAATATTTTTTGATATCTAAAATAATAGTACATAAATCAAAATAAATTATAAAATTAAAACTATAATACGAAGTGATAAAATTAAAAATAAAAAACTCAATACCCATTTACTATATTTGTTTTTATAGAGTAAAGATAATTACACTGTAACAATCAACTTTGACAATCCATAGTGTAATTTTATGTTGCTCAAAAGTAAAAGAAACATTAAAAGGGTTATGTATTATGTGTTAACTGTTGAAAATATAATCTTGGACTGTGGATGGGTTTGTGAGCCCATAATAACCCTGCTGGGGTCCAAGAAAGGCCCATAAAAATCAAGGATGGTAACTGGTGGGCCGGCCTTAGATTTGGAAGAAAGACAATCTTCAGTAAAGAGAATGTTATGAAGCAATTGACATTTCCCCTCCTCTGAATTACTAAAATGTCAACGTCACGACATTTCAACTTTCAAGATTTACCTAATACAATGGGTGTTTGATACAATAACCTCACATTTAATGAGTTGTATCAAATAATAATAACAGTGAAAAATAAATTTGTTATAAATTAAGAAAATTTAGTAATTAAACAGCCGGTAAATTCATTAAACGTTAAGAATATGTTATTATTAAATAATAAATTGTGGTGTTTTTTTCTCTCAATATTTGTTATTCCCGCTCTATCATTTATTGTGGAGAACAAAATAGCCTAGTTAATTATGTTTCTTCTATTTTATTGAATCTTAATTAAATAAATTTTATTTATATTCTTAAAAATAAATATAAAAGAAATATACATATATAATTTTCCAAACATTCAAGTTATGAATTTATTTTACAAACTTAATACTAAGTTTATAGATATTGTACATTTTATAAATAAGTCACTCAGTGTACCACTATTCTAAAATTTTCAATTACCAAATATAATATTATAAATCATAAATCACTACTAATATTTTAATATTTGTTTAATAATGTAATGGCTTGGATATTAAAGATATGTTCTGGAACTAAAAATATAGTAATTATAGATATAAATTTATATATGGCCAGTTAGATCCTCAAAAATATATTATTTTTAAAATATATATTATAAAATAAGAAATCTCAACTAAAATATATATATTATTTTTAAAATTTTAATTATTAGTGGGTGACTGAATTGATAAAATGAACATATGCTTTCTATGCAGTTTTTAGTTCGATTCTCTCTGCCCATTAATACCAATGGTTACAGACTGCAAGATGTAAGTCCTCTTTTACAAGTCTTGTTCAGGGTATGGGGGCTTAATTCAATACATGCAAGCTGACCCGATATACCTTCTTTCATATATAGAAAAAAGATTCTTAAAAAATAGTTTTTTTGTTAATCTTTTTTATTTTTTATTTTTATTATTTCTAAAGGAAGATTAAAAAGAATTTTAGATGTTAAAAATAAAAAATATATTTAATAAATGATGGACTGAGAATAACAAATTGTAAAGTGAGAATAATGCCAACCCTAAATAAGAACTTATTCTTTCATATAAATTTTAATCCTCCTATATTAGACATTTAAAGTCGCAATTACAAATTTGATTTACATTAAATACTTTTACAAATGATTGTTTATATCTCAGTAGACATTTGTAGTGTTTTATAAGGTTAATTAAAAATAACAATATAAAAGTTTGATGAATGTGTATTTATAAAATCAATGGATACTTACGAGATTTTTTTATGATCAACAATTATATTATATAAAAAATAATAATCAATGAATATTTATAGTATCATTTTTCTATTTTGTTTTGTTTAAGAGATATTTATAATATCATTTGACACTTATAATGTCTTTCAATATTCAATAATTAATTTAAAATTATTTATATTATTATTTCTTCTATTTTATCTACATATAATAATTTTAAAGTAATAATGGAGTAAAATTAATGTAATTAAAGTATACATTCAAGATTTGTATTTTGGTCATTGAAAGGACAGCATCATTGTTTGATTATATTTATGCAAATCTTCATATTTTGTTTTTTACACCATCAAATATTACTGGACTGGTTATATGATCTACACTTTATTGTAGGACTAAAATTTATTTTTTCAACAAAAATAAATAAATATACAAGCCTTCCAAACATGTTTTTAGATATAAAAAAAATTCTCAATCATAAATTAAAATATTTATACATGAATTTAATTAAATAAATCGATATTTGATCAAGAGATAACTAAAATTAAGATATTTGATCTCGCAGCATAGATCATATACTCAATTGTATTTTGTAACTTTGTTTTTTAGGATAAATTTGTTATTCAATCAAACAATAATCCATACCAATAAAAGGTAAGGAAAAAACAATTGTTAATGATAGCAAATCAAATAAAATCATAAATCTCAATTATCAAACAACCTATTATTAAATGACAAGACTAATTTAAAAACAAATAAAAAAAGAATACCTAGATCAACTTAGGTTAACTTGCTAAACCCACAATCATGATACAAGATTAGAAAAGTGAAAAAAAGCATGAAGATCAATTTCTAAAAAATTAAATGTTGAGAGATGAAATTGATTTAAAAAAAAAAAAGCTAAAAAAAGATCAAAGTCAATCCGTGTTAACCTTCAAAACTTGTAGCTGAGCATAAAAAGTAATCCCAAAAAACATTGGAGCAAAATTCTTAATAAAAAAGCTTATCAATGAAACAAAAAAAATTAATTAAAAAAAGTAATTAAAAGAAAAATCTGAATCAATCTAGTATTGAGATAACTTAACATAAAGAAAAGTGAAAAAAAATAAAAGCAGAAAGACCAATTAAAGAAATATAAGATGTTGAAGGACAATTGAAAATAAATCAATTTTATAAAAGGACCTTAAAAAAGGTCAAAGTCAACTCATGTTAACTTTTGAAACCCATGACCCTAACCATAATGCCGAGACTAACCCTATAAAAGATAAAAAAAAAAAAACAACAAAGAAAAATTCTCAACTAAAAAAATCCAAGGGATTAAATTGAAAAAAAAAAGAGAATGCAATAAAAAAAGCATTAAAAAATAGCAATAAAAAGAATGAAAACTAAATTTATCATAAAAATAAATTAAAACCAAATGCTTGAGGATGAATTTTTTCATAAACCCAAAACTTGGATCCCTCAAAATTGTTTTACAAAAATGCATATTTGTTTTTCTTTTTTATTCAAAAATCCAAAAAATAAAAAATATTTTGGGACATGAGGAGATAAGCTCTCGAGCTGCAACAAACCAAAATGCTAGAAGAACAACCAGATTGGGGATATTTTGACAAGATGAGATGAAGAAAGAAAGAAAATTGAGGTTGAAATCCAAACTTGACCAAAAGTTGAAGAATTAATCAAGTTTAATGATTTAATTAAACTATAATAGGTTTAATTGACTTTGTAAGAACTTAATTAAGTTTAAAAGTCAACTGAGAAAAAAAATGAAAGAATTAATTAATTTTATAGACTCAATTATACTTTTAATGAGTTTTATGAATTTAATTAAGGACTCAATTGAAGAAAAATTAAGTTTAGAGACCTAATTCAGATCAATTCACAAAAAAATAGAAGATTAGGAATGCAATTAAAATTTTGAAAGGCTAAATTGGTGTAACCAGGGGTTCAATTAAAAGAAATTTAAAGATTGAAAGCTGATAGAGGGTCAAATTGAAGAATTTCAAAATCAAGGACAAAAGTGCAGAAGGCACGTTAATTCAAGGATTGAAATTTATCAAATTAAGGGTTAATTTGAAAGAAAATTTAAAGTTTAATGGTTGATAGGGGTCAAATTGCATAATTTGAAAACCGAGGACTAAGTTGTAAAAGGAACTCAAATTAAAAGATTCAAACCAAGGTTTCTAGGGGTGCAATTGCAAAAATTGAGAAGTTTCAAGGTGAATTGAGGATGCATATTGTAAACCCCGGGAAAAATCAAGGCTGGATTAAATTAAAGAAAATAAATTAAACTAAAAGTTGTGGGGCAAAAATAATACACTTAAAGAAAATGGGGCATAGATGCAAATAAAAATAATTATAGAGCATAAATATCCTTCTTCTCACAAAAAAATAGGCAGCTACTGTAAGGAAGGAAAATAGGGAGTTTTCGTATCCATTTTTACAAATCAAGAGAGAAACACCAAAATTTCAAGAACTCATCCAAGATTAAGGATTATAGATAGAATAAACACTTGTGAGCAAGAGATTAACAAGAAAATTTAAATAAGAAGAGGAGAGGAGAGGGTCAGTTGTGATTAGAAAGAAAAGAAGGGAGTTGAAGATCAAAACCTTGATTCAAAGTCGATTATAAATTGATGCCTGAATGTTGAATTACAGATTAGGGTTCTTAGACTTGAATTGAGGAAAAAGTATTAGTTGCTAAAATTAAATAACTTCATGTGTTGTGTGTAAATGGAAAGGTTGACGAACCTGGACAGTTTCATCTCTTGACTTTCAAAGAGATTTCGGGTTGGGGGATGAAGGAATTAGGATCAAGTTCCTTCATAGAAATTGTAGTTTTGGATATTGACTAACTAAGAAAATTGGTATTGCTCAATTTGGAGTTATAGAACTCCAGCTATGGGTCACCAACCGAGACTGGGTCATGACAGACCCTGTAAGACAGTAGGTCTGGTTGGTTGATGAGTAATTTTGACTATCTTAGAAGCAGAACTAGGTTCTACTTACTTCATAGAACTTATAGCCTTGTGTCTTAACTTTCCAACGAGACCAATCTTGCTTGAAATAGAGTTCTATAACTTTAGATATAGGTAAAAATCTGAGGAGAGGTCGGACAGTAACAGTTCAATGTCTAGACAGTAACAGTTGGACAATAACAGTCCAATGTTTATTTATGAGCAAGTTTGACTATCTTAGAAGCAGAATTGGGTTCTCCTTCCTCATAGAACTTGTAGCCTCGTGTCTTAGCTTTCCAACGAGACTAATCTCGCTTGACATGAAGTTCTATAACTCTAAATATAGTTAAAAATATGAGGAGAGGTCGGACAGTAATAGTTCAATATCCAGGCAGTAACAGTTGAACAGTAACAGTCCAATGTTTACTTATGAGCAATTTTGACTATCTTAGAGGCAGAACGAGGTTCTCCTTCCTTTAGGAACTTGTAGTCTCGTGTCTTAGCTTTTCAATGAGATCAATCTCACTTGAAATGGAGTTTTATAACTCCAGATATATTTAACAATATGAGGAGAGGTCAGACAGTAACAGTTCAATGTCTAGACAGTAATAGTTAGACAATAACAATTCAATGTTTATTTATGAGCAATTTTGACTGTCTTAGAGGAAGAATTGGGTTCTCCTTCCTCATAGAACTTGTAGCCTTGTGTCTTAGCTTTCTAACGAGACCAATCTCGCTTGAAATGGAGTTCTATAACTCTAGATATAGTAAAACATATGAGGAGAGGTCAGATAGTAACAGTTGGACAGTAACAGTCCAATATTTACTTATGAGCAATTTTGACTGTCTTAGAGGCAGAACGAGGTTCTCCTTCCTTCAGGGAACTTGTAGCCTCGTGTCTTAGCTTTCCAACGAGACTAATCTCGCTTGAATTGGAGTTCTATAACTCTAGATATATTTAACAATCTGAGGAGAGGTCAGACAGTAACAGTTGGACAGTAACAATCCAATGTTTGTTTATGAGCAATTTTGATTGTCTTAGAGGCAGAACTGAGTTCTCTTTCCTCAGAGAACTTGTAGCCTCGTGTCTTAGCTTTCAATCGAGACCAATATCGTTTGAATTGGAGTTCTATAACTCTAGATATAGTTAAACATCTGAGGAGAGGTCAGATAGTAACAGTTGGACAGTAACAATCCAATGTTTTTTTATGAGCAATTTTTACTATCTTAGAGGCAGAACTGGATTCTCCTTTCCTTCATAGAACTTGTAACCTCATGTCTTATCTTTCCAACGAGACCAATCTTGCTTGAAACAGAGTTCTATAACTCTAGATATAGTTAAAACTCTGAGGAGATGTCAGACAGTAATAGTTGGACTGTAACAGTCCAAATATAAAGAGAAGAATGATAACTATGGTTGGACAAAGAACAACAATATTAATGGGAAAAAACATAAAATATAAAGAAATGACTGAAAGAAAGATTTATTCACTGTTGATATGGTTATTATAAAACATATCCTTGAGTGAGGAAAGTTTATGAGATAAACCTGTGATTTGCAGGAGGGACTACAAGCGTGGTGCAACAGCAACAACAGGGAAACAGGAGTAGAGCTTCTATTGCATGTAGGTGACTTTCACCTTTCTTTTTAATAACGTTGAATAATTAAATACTGTTTTTTGAATGTTACCGTATTGTGTTAGTTCATATATCAAATTGCCAAATGCAATGGTTGATTAGCTTCGGCTAATGCATCCGAATGGATGACCGGGAAAAATGAATGATTAGCTTCGGCTAATGGCATCTGAATGGATGACTGGGACAAACTTCGAATAATGACATCTGAATGGATGACCGAGACAAATGAATGATTAGCTGCGGCTAATGGCATCCAAATGGATGACCCGGACAAACGATTGATTAGCTTCGGCTAATGGCATCTGAATGGATGACCAGGACAAATGAATGATTAGCTACGGCTAATGGCATCCGAACGAATGACTGGGACAAATGACCGAGTAGCTTTTGCGGATGGCATCCGAAGTGGATGGCCGGGGTGAATGAACGATTAACTTCAGCAAATGATACCTTAAGAGAATAGCCAGATTTAAGATTATAGCTGATTGCAAGAATTGGAGCATCTATATGCACTACAAGTTGTCTATACCAAGTACATAAGGGAACTATAAATTTCACCCTTCAAACATGAGATAATGTTAATGCTTCATTAAACTGCTAGACCGTTTATTATCATTATTATTATTAAGTAATTGCATTCTTATAAATGTTTTGTACTGCAGCAGGGATATCACACCAACAAGGTGCCTAGGAAAACCCAATACACGGGAACCTACTTTTGCAAGGAATCATGTAGTTTTATTCTAAATCATGATGTATTTTGTATGAATCAATGTACTAAATGTATAACTATTATTAGATCATTTTGTTTAAAATTCATGATGACTATTAGTAGGATAGGAATGCAAACTCATGTCTATAGGGATATATGTTTATGTGAACTGCTAATCATGCAAACCTAATATTATGTGTTTATGTAAGATCCACTTTTAATTGAAATGTCGATTGTTGTTGATGTATGGATTGTATCTTGATGATGTCAGGGAACAAGTTCATCGACTCCCGACATGATGTGTGTCAAGTACAAAAAGAAAATTACCATTGTTTTGAGCTTGAAAAGCCGGGTTGTTACACATATGCTGAAATTGGAAGAATAAGGACTAAATTAAAACTTCCCTAAAATCCTATTTAAAAACCTTAATTTTTAGGGGTTAAATGAACGACATGTCACTCTGACTTGAATGAAAAAAATGAGTGATACGCCATTTGGTCCTTGTGTCTTTTTCTTCAGCTGAGATGGCTGATCGAGATGTCACCTTCATGCGAATGAACTTGACATCTTTAACCACCTCAAAGCTCCAACCACCACCATTTGACTAAGAAACATCTTCTCTACAAGGATTAGCTACTTCTATCAAACGTTTACATCGCATTTACTTCAATGAACTCGAGAACATCTTGTCCCCAATCAGTCACCCCTGCATTGGCAGATTCAAGCTAATCAAGGGCTAACCTTCCAATTAATGAATGTGGAGTTCTGGACCCTTAAATTAAGTATGGTTTGTTCATAATGATAGATTTACATCTCGTTTACAAGGTTTAGGTCTAACAATGATATATTTATGACTTAATCTCCACAATGGTCTTGATAAAGTACTCAACCCAATCATTTATGACTGATTGAGCAAAAGGGAGGTTGACTTGGAGAGAAAGAAATCACAAAGAGAAAATTGCATTTATGACTGATTGAGCAAAAAGGAGGTTGACTTGGAGAGAAAGAAATCACAAAGAGAAAATTGAGAGGAAATTAGAGAGAAAACGAAGAAGCGTTCTTTAGTAAATAAAGAGAAAAATAAAGCAAATCATGTGAAAATTTGAAGGAAGAAAGGAGGAAAAAAAGTTCATACAAGCTAAGGAGATGAGAATAAGAGGAAAGAAGCAAAAAAATCTAGAAAAAGAAAGTTACATTATTCAATAAGGTATACCTAAAACTTCGGTGATATGATGTAGCCTAATGGACACACCTCTCTTTTAATGTCTTCCATGTTAATATATTCTTTTTATTTTGTTTGTTATTGATTCTATTGATTTCATTTCAGTTTAGAAGCCATGTATAACATATTATTGTTTTTGGATGTGATATGCATTTGTTACGAAAGTAAGTTCAAAAATGGTTTTGAGTATATAACTTGTTGTTTCTTGATTATTAAAATCGAGTGTTAGCATGTTTAAATGTATATTTTTGATGTCTTGAAGTTAACTTTAATTGTTTAGATTCTTTTCTTATATATTTATTAAGACTTTTGATCGGTCAAGATTATGACTGCAAGTTCTTTTTGGTGTATTATTGAGTGTAAAAAGGCTAGGTTCATATTAAGTTTTGGTTAGGAATGTTTGTCAAATCAATACAACAATGTTTATTAAAAAAGAAAGGATGTTTATGAATTTTTTAAACTAAGGTATTGTTGCATTGGTTTTATTGTTTGTTATTAATGTTTTGAAGTTTTAAGGGGTTTTCATAAACATGTTGAAGTCAGGTTTACCATGTTTAGGCCTTATTTCTAGGTTTTTGGGTGTTATTCTGAGTTTTGGTTTGCTGTTACACATTTCTTGGTTTCTTTTAATTTTTAGGTTATGTTCTTGATGTTCTTAAACCCAAATTTATGTTTTCTTATGTCTTGGAATTTTAGCCTCTCTAATGAGCTTCAGTCGAAGCTATAACTCATACATGATCGTTCTATGCCTTTATTTTATCTATTTAAAAATTGTTTTGGATCAATCAATCCTTAGAACCCTTGAATGTCTAGGTTAAGGTTCTTCACTGTCGGGTTATTTTCAGTGAAGATTAGAGCTTATTGTTGTGGTTTGATAGATGATTATGCATTAGATCTTGATGTTGCATCTTTCTATGCTTTTTGCTTAACCAAATTCAGTCAATTATTTCATTTACATTGGTGGGTTGATTTGAATGTTTTTCATGTTTTTGGCAAGATTCAAATGAATTTTTCTTTTCATCTTTATTCTTCCTTCTCTGTGTATGGGTCTTGTATTTTAAGCTTATAGGCTTGGACAAGGAAACCCAACCCATGTGGTTGGGTTCAGTCTATTAGGCCTAAGGACGTGTTTGGTTGGTCAGGATTTTTCAAAGGAAAAAAATTATTTTTCTATCTTTAAAGCACGTTTGACAAACATGGTCTTAAGATAATTTTTAAGCCTTTGATTCTTAGATAAAAGCGTGCTTGGCAAACACGCCTTGCTATTTTTTCCAACAATGTTTTTTTTTTTTTTATTGGTATTTGCCAAACATACCCTATTCATTTTTATACCTTCAAGGGACCTCCTTGAATTTTTTTTTTATCTTTGTAATTTTCTTGCTCCCTTATTATTTAATACTTGAAATTGTGACCTTCATGTAAGGTGCTTTTTTGATATTAAATAAACCAATTTTCTTGTAAAAAAACAAAAAAAAAACATGCTTTAAAAAATGCACTAAGTATTTTTAAATTGCATATGACTAAGTCTCTCAAATAAAAATCATATTTGTATAAAATAAAAAATAAA
>Ga0307515_10006809_pt1 | contig 22731 bp, 17 predicted proteins | sample 17_EM_MG_FD_194513 | JGI IMG/M metagenome (GOLD analysis project Ga0307515, IMG submission 194513) | Populus trichocarpa ectomycorrhiza microbial communities from riparian zone in the Pacific Northwest, United States - 17_EM | ecosystem: Host-associated > Plants > Roots > Unclassified | place... | reverse complement strand
ATGACTCTATAGCAGTAGAGTAAAGTTTGCGATACTAGCGCGTCCGTAGGCTTGTTACGGCAGCAGTGGTTCCTAAGGAGGTCAAAAAGTAAGGTAGCAGGAGCACCATAGGTGACTCGCAGGCGCCTCGCAGGCGCCTCGCAGGCGAGTCCCATAAGGCGGGGAGATGGATTACGGGGTTTTCTCAAATAGAGTTTTCTCCCCACATGTATATAAGGAGTAGTCCGCGTGGGCCCAATAGGGATCTGAATCGGACGTTAAGCAATGAATTATTATTATTATTATTATTATTATTATTAACCTCTATGCGTAAGCCTTTATAATTAAAAAGGACGCTGAGAAGATTTGTAAGGAAATGGCCTTTACGTACTATAAGATAGACTTTAAGAGGGTTTAGGAGCTCTGGAAGAAGCAGGGGTCTATTAAATTACTTTATAATCTTATCCGGTATATTTAAATAACTCCCTAGAGGCGTAGGTTCTTTAAAAGTATTAAAATTAGAGGGGATCTAGCAAAATATAACTGCTTAGAGGTAAGTAATATTTTTAAAAGTAGTAATATTTACTACCTAGTCCGTTGCCGGACTAATTAGATTGTTAAGATTTAGTTTTGCCGTATTTAGCCGCCTTTACGGTTGTAAGACTTACCTATAGTTATAATCTTCTACTCTACTAAAAGTAATACTAATAATTTACCAGCTTATTTAAAATAATTAAACTCGCTAGAACTCGCTCTTTATAGCAATTACTTAGTTTCTAAATTACCGTAAACGTATAACTCGGTTCTATAATAATTACGTTCCATCCACTAACTTAAAGCCTCTTACTAAGGAGGACTACCTTAAGCCCCACTAATAGAAAGAGCTTAAGTACCTTTATACGCACCTAGAATCTTTTTATGAGGCGACTATTATAGTAGAGGGTAATTATATAGGCCTTGCTAATCATTTCTAGACGCTAGATTGGCTTATTAATGAACTCTATGCCACTAAAGATCGGTTCTTTAAGCTCGCGGCTCTATATTAACCTAATAATTAAAACTATAAGCTACTATTTGGCTGCGCGAGCGCTGTATAGAAGAAGTGTAAGAAGTACTTTAAGAAGGCTAATGAGATACCTGCCTACTACGCCGCCATTATAATAAATCTGACGCTTAAGATGGAATGGTTTTACTAGAAATAGGGGTTAAATAAGAATAAAAAGGCCTGGATTGATAAGGTTAAAAAGAAGGTTTAAAATATGTTTAAAGACTATAAAGGTAAGAGCTTTGGATTACAGCCTTAAGATCTATTAATTTATCCTATTAAGAAGCTATAAAAGAAAAAGGACTATACCTCTGCTCGCAATTATAAGCGCATTAAACGTACCCACTAAACCTCCATAGTAAAGAAGGATAGTGCTTTAGATAAGTATCTAAAAGAGGGCCCTCTTAAAGTCGCCAATAATGAAGATTTTAATGTAATTGACTATTGGTAAAGGCTCTATTATAGTTAACCTGATCTTACCCGCTTCGCCCTTAACGTACTCGCTTCTCCGCCTATAAGCGACGAATGTGAACGCCTATTTAGTAGTTATAAGATACTCCTTAAGGACCGACGCTCGCGCCTAAAGATAGATATAATTGAGGCAAATAAATAGCTTCGCTATAGCTATAGGCCCCTAAGAAGTAATATATTTGATAATAAGGGCGTTAGATTAGTGGAAGGAGAGCCTTAGCTATCACCTCTATATGACCCTATACCGGAGTAGCTTAGGGAGTATATAAAGGAGCGCTAAGCTGCGGATGTGGCTGCCGCCGCCGCTGCCTAGGTGGAGGAAGAGGATACGAAGGAGGATAATGAGGAGGTTCTGGCGATAATAGAGCGTGCTAGTAGTAAGGGTGGGGGCGACTATGAGGATAAGGGCAATAATGAGGACGTATTTAAGACCTTTAAGGCCTTTAAGGAGTAATATATAAGGAGTAATATAAACAATTTAGGCCGAATTTAATAGTCTGTATAACTTCCTACTGCAACACTAAAGAATGCCAAGACTTACTATAAATAGTATATAGATTGTATGGCGCTCCTGGAGCCAAATCACGATAGAACCGGAGTGGACTGGATTTGAGCCTAAATCTAGTCCAGTCCAGTCTAAGCAGATCACTGCTATAACCTGATCTCAGCTTATGCCCCTCTCTCACTTCATTCCTTCGGGCCAATCTATTGATAAAATAACTTTTCCCTGAGCCTGTCGTTCCCATGACAAGTATCATATCCTCTGGCTCCTCCGGCGTTGTCGTAAGGCTGGTGGTTGCTGAAGGGGTATTTCATACTCGACTATTCAGCCCAAGGTCACTATCGGAGGACTGTGTCCGCTCATGACTTTCGCTTCTGGTAACATTGTCAAAACCCGAAGGGCGTGAGTAGGCAGAATGAGAAACCCTGGAGTTGTTAGAGGAGTGTCTCCTTCGAGCCGAGCAGTCTTTAGACAATCTCCGCTCAGACAGCTTGCTTTTCGGTATTGTCAAAGAGTTTGATCCAATGAATGGGATTGTCTCCCACATTTTAAGCAGATCAGAAGGGAAAATAGAATTAATAGTTCACACAGGCTGTTACGACGTACAGTATTCGGTGTATGCTATTTCAATGTGGGAACGATAGCCTGATCCGCTATCGCGATATCCGACCAACGCATTCAGCCCCCGGCCTTGGCAAACAACTATAACATGTGCAGCCTTGCCACGAGACAAGCAGCATAATGGATGTAAGGACTAAGGGAAAAAAGAAAAAATGATGTTGGAGTAGGCGTAGTCGTCTTGCTTATGCTTCTGCCTTACTTTTTTTGCAGCTCTGGGTTGCCGACCTATTTCTCGGAAGTTGCAAAACTACTCCACCAGACCCAGGTTCTCAGCCTGGTCGCAGAATAGATATTCCTGGTCCCTTCCGTTTTTTAAGGAATGCCATACCTATGCACATTGTCTTTTCCATTTATTGAGAATGGCAACTGCCAGCGGAAGCACGAATGGGATGGCACAATCTATCCAGACGGAACCGTATGTGATCATCGCGATCGATTTCGGGACCACGTGAGTAAGATTCGGCTAAGAAAGCACTTCGACGGCTGACGGTGACTTAGATATTCTGGAGTCTCTTGGACTTGGTCTGGTGATCTTGACAGCGTCCAACCCATCCGGCGCTGGACAGATGCTCTGAACGGCTCAGATGGGACTTACACTCAACCGAAGATACCTACCAAAATTAGGTATCGGAGAGATAGGCCAACTTCAGAAGCATTATGGGGCTGGAATCTGAATGATGGTGATGACGAGAATGAAATCACATTCGAATGGTTCAAACTCATCCTTAATTACGAAGCGCTAGACGAGAGAGTCAAGGTTTCACCCCGAGTCAAGAGCACCTTCGAGAAGCTCGAAACCATCTACAATAGGGATAATGCCATACCTGGGGCAGTTCAAATTACGACTGACTATCTCCGATTGCTGTGGAAAAGCGCTGTCCAAGCCATGGTGGCGAAGGAAGGTCGCCAATTTTTTCACGATTTACCATGTAAAGTAGTTCTTACCAAGCCAGCGATATGGAGTCCGCAAGCATGTTTTCGGACAAGAAATGCTGCAAAAAGGGCCATTTCTAGGAACTTGGAACCCTTTGGGCGCCTGTTGGCTCTAGAACTTGTCTCAGAGCCGGAGGCTGCTGCCCTTGCTGTTCTTAACACCCCAGTAATAACCCAGCGGCCGGATATTATTGAAGTCAGTCAAATCATATAAAGTGCTTGAGATTATCTGCTAATACTAGTTTTACAGTTTGGGGATATTTACCTTGTGGCTGATTGCGGCGGAGGCACCGTTGTAAGAATAACTAGCGCCCATACCATCCGTGAGCTAAATTCCTTCTATAGGATGTGATCAGCTATATAGTCCGGAGTCTCGACCCTCTAAGGCTTGAAGAATGCGTTGAAGGAACTGGTAGGTAGTATTTCTATTAAAGCTGGGAAAACAAGAGGTACTGATAACTATTGGTGAAATGCAGGAGATCTTTGTGGTTCTATTTTCATCGATGATGAATTTGAAGTGTTCATGAGCAGCCGTACTCATATTCCATGGGAAAGCCTTGAGCCGTGGGAGAGACAAGATATCATGCTCACCCAATGGGAGCTTGGTATCAAGCAACGATTTTCACCACGACCACACCAGACTTGGCAAGTGAGGCTCCGTGGACGTCGGCAAATCTACAATGAGTAAATCAGGCCTACCTCTTCCGAACAAGGCTAACTATTAAGTAACCACATCGAACCTCTCTTCCAGCCGGCTTGCGGTAAGGCGCGAGGACTCATCGAACAACAAGTAGGAAGAATTTCTGCCAAAATGGGCCGAATGCCAAAGGTACGTCCTGGCATCTGTGATGGCCTTGAGCACTTTTCACTCATTTGAGCGTTGCAGGCAATCCTATTAGTGGGAGGAATGGGCAGTTCAGAGTACCTCAGCTTCCAGCTAAGGCAACAATACCTTGGGGAAATCGAGATACGCCAGTCTAATGACGATCAGCCGTGAGTTTTATTATGCTACCCTTCATGAAAATACTTTAAGCCAACCATTTCTACAGATGGACTGCAGTCTGTCGAGGAGCTGCAATGGCAATAGCTTTACAGATGAATATTGGTAGAATTTCCCGATGCAATTACGGGTTTTGCTATACTGACACATTCAACACGAGGATCCACACAATGGACGACGCGATCTGGGATAATGTGACTAAGCAACAGTGATGGAGTGGATTGTAAGAAGGGTGCGTCATTTATCATTAGACGAAACGTTTATAGCAGTTGTCTGATTACGTGTTCACAGGGCGATGTTGTTCGGCATCTTCTGCCTGTAATAACGGAGTGCACCGAAATATACAGATACCCTGACCAGATCTCTAGCGGTATTTTTAGAATACCCATCTATTATTCACACGCTTGCGGAGAAGAGGATTAAGAATTAATCTAATTGGTGGGTACGGGCTCAAAGGCATTAATTAAGAATGGGTATATTCGCAAGGCCATTTGCAGAGGATTGCCCTGCCTTAACTAAACGTGATGCCTATAGACCCGTGCGCAAGCATATCGCTGCAGTATCTATTTACAAAGCCCAAAATATGCAACCAAAGAAAAGGTATAGGTAGGAGGGAAAGCAAGCAAGCAAGGCTTAATTTTGTGAATGTTAATAATATTAGTGTTACTAAGATGCAGGGGTGCTGTAGTGCTCGCTTAGCTACATAGATATATCTATCTATTATTTATACGCTTGCGGAGAAAAGGATTAAGAATTAATCTAATTAGTAGGTATGGGCTTAAAGGCATTAATTAAGAATGGGTATATTCGTAAGGCCATTTATAGGGAATTACCCTGCCTTAACTAAACGTAATATTTATAAACCTAGAAGCGCAGCGCCTATACCACACAAGGTAGAGTAAAGGGAAAAAAAAAAAAAGAAAAAAGGGGGGGAAGGAGAGATTTAAGTTAATATATTAGCGTGCCAAAATAGGCACTCCTATACGCCGTTGTACCTAAATACCTTCGCCTATTATATCTAGGGCAAGTAATAATAAGAACGGTATTAGCGTTCTATATTAGAAGTTTACACTTAGCTAAAATAGGTCTTTTAGGGATAATAAATAGTAAAGCTAGAACGCTTATAAGGACCACTGGCCTAGTTACTATATTTAGCCGTCCATAAAACCGTTATTTTAAGCATATTAAGCAGCGCCTTTCTAAAATAAGTATCCGTTATAGAGCTTAGAGTAAAGGCTAAGAGCGGCAACTTTATACTTTAGCTTATTCCTAACCGCGTAGCTTATAAAGGCCAATCTCTTAAAGTGAAAGAGAGGGGCGTTTCTAGGGGTCATTTTTAAATAGGTATTTTATAGCTTAAACTGCGCATTTAGGTTGCCCTAAAGCGGCAATTATAATTAAAACTCCTTAGTAATTAACGTCCGTTTTACTACGCTTTAGATATAATATTATATAGTCCTCTGCTAGCGTTATATTGTTTCTAGTATATTTTATAGTAAAGAAGGCGTGGCTATCTTTCTAAGCCTTAGTATAGGTAATCTCGCCTAGATAAAGGAATCCCGTAAAGGCCGTAGTAATAGCAGCGTTAAAGTTAAGATCCTTAACGGATTAGGCATTTAGGGTAACTAATTAGGCGAGAATATCTTTAATAATTAGTAATCTTTTAGCCGTAGTAAAGGGATTTATAAATATTACACCGTTTAAAATCCTCTTAATAATAGGATTATTAAAAACGGAGGTGTTATAATTAGCATTAATATAGTGGGATTAAATTGCGGAGATATAGGCTCTAACTATAGTAGGCTTAATACAGCTTATTCCTAGACTAGTATTACTAAAGATCTGTTAGGTAATCTATTCTTCCAGGTAGTAGAGGGGCGCTAGGTACTTTACCACTCTATAAAGGTCGCAGTAGCCCTCCCAACTTTTAATTACGGGACAGTATAAATCTCTTATTCCCTTAAAGAGGCTATACTATAATAGTTAGCCAAAGTATTCTAAGGGGGCTTTTACCTTAATCTAGAAATTAGGTAAGGGGTCTTTAAAAAAAACCAGGTCTCCTATTTTAGTGTTAGATTAAATATAATAAAGAAGCGTATAGTAATAGTAAATTAAAAGTATCCTAATACGGGTATAGTAATAACACCCTATCACGATTAAAATAAGATAGAGTATTAGCTAGCTTATTTTCTATAGAGGAAACCTACTCCGTATAGAGTGTAATATTATAGGCTGCGGCTAATTAGAGGATCTTACAGAGTAGGTAATTACTTAGTCCTTTTACTACTATATTCTAGAATCCTAAAAGTGCTACTATATTATCCGTATAAATATAAACTAAGCTATACTCCTACTACGTTGCCTAAAGCTAGAATAAGGTTATAATCACTTAGACCTCCCGCTTATTAATTAGGGCAAGGCGGTATTCTATATTAGGGTAGTAGCTTAAAGAATTATCTTAGGGTAGAGATACTAAATAGGGCGGCCATATTATCCCTTAAAAGTCCTTAAGAAAGAAAAAGGCCCTATAACTAAGAATCCTAAATACATCTAAGAAGAGATAGAATTATTTTCAATCCATATTATTAAAGAAGAGAATACTATTTAAAAGGGTAAAAGCATCCCTCTACCATAATAAGTCTTAGCGAAGTTTAGCTATTAGCCATTAGTAAGAATAACCACCTACCTTTATAAAAGTAGAGATAAACTTCTAAATAGAGCGGTTATATAAATACCTAAGTCTAATTACCTGGGCGCTCTAAGCAAGTCTACTAGCTAGTTTTTAACTCTAAACTAGTATTAGAGATCTACCACTTAAAGCTTTATTAATCTCCTTAATTATAGTGGCCTATTTTAAAAGAGAAAGACGCAGCTTAAACTTTAGAGTATCTATAATATAACCTAGGACTTCAGCTATAGTACCTTTAATATTCTTTAATTTATTTTATAAAATGCCTAATTTATTACTTAATTAGTTATACATACTAAGCAATTAAGGGAGGATAGAAGTATTAGAGAGTATAAAGATAAAGTTATCTAAATAGTGCTCTAAGGCGGCGTTTAGGATATATTAGATAAGTATCTAGTAGAATCCCTCTATAAAAAGATTAAATAAAAAGGGTATAGTTTAAAGGCCGAATAAGAGGCAATATTTAAAATACACTACACCCTTTTAGGAGAACCCTATAAGGCGTTAAGCTTTAATAGAAAGTAGGATATTCTAAAAAGCGTCCTTAATATCCCTCTTAACAATTATATAACTACGGCCTATATATATAATATATTAGAGAACCTAATTAACTGTTAAATATTATAATATGGCGAATACTATAGGGATTAAATCGTTAACAGATCGGCTAAATAGTAAGGATAAGTTATAAATACGGCGCTATCCCCTATCCGCTTTAAGTACTAAACCTAGCAGTAAGGATATAACAGGAGACATTACTATTATAATCCTACCTATATCTAGATCGGCACTAATCTTCTCTAAAATTAGGACCGTATTTACGGCTATTAAGGCTTAGTTCTTCTAGGAAAGAAGCTTAATTTTTAGGTCTACCCTAATCTAGCATCTAAACTTTAAGATACCAATAATATTATATTAGAGGTTATTAGGGTATAAGAATAGATAACGCCCCTATGCTTAAATAATTAAGGGGAATAGAGAGTCCTATAGAGGAGAGGAGGGTAGGAAAACTGGAAATAATAATATAGTATTTAGCCTACCTATACTATAAGGGTAGAGCACGGTTTCGGTAGAGTGTAGGTATAGCTTAATAAAATCCTCTTCCTCCTCTTCCTTTTCCTTATTAATACTTTCCTCTAGTAATTACTACTTATAATTCCTCGCAGCATATAGGCCACCGCACTTGCTATAGGTATACGGGAACTTATAATCCTTACCTAGGTTACACTTCCCTCTATTAAAGCTATAATAGGTCCTTAAGATATTAATGCTTACTTACGCGCGTTTTAAGATAGATATAGATTTATAAGTACTGGGATTGCAATAAATATCTAAAAAGTTACTAGAGATCTTCTAGTTAGCTAGCTCTAACTAGTTCTTTTAAATAACTATAAAATAGTGCTCTAAGGCCATAGTTATTAAGAGAGCAATTTAGTAGGTGGTAGGTAGCTAAATAACTTAATTATAGAAGGCAAGTATTTGGGGAATAAGATCTACTAAAAGATTCTTATATATAATAATCAAAATTATTATATAATTAAGGAAGCCCTTTACCCACACTTTAACTAACAGGTAGTCCTTTATTATCCCTTCTTTTAGTCTTATAAAAAGGACGCTATTAATAATAAAAATATTATTCTAAGGCTTAGACTAGAGCTAGTGTATCTAAAGGCGAGAAAGGTTATTAGGCAAGAAAGTACCCTAAAATACCTTAAGTATCTCTTTATTCAGGACGCTAGGGAGGAAGGTATTTAGGATATTAGCTATAGAGGGGAGCAACTTACCTAGTTTATTAATTAGGGTTAAGAATAATACTACTATAGCTAATCTTGCTATTACCGTAGCAAGGCTTAATATATAGAGTTTAGTCGCCTAATCTTCCTATTCTTTTTAGACGTGTAGCATTTTAGTACAGTTCTCCTATTCCTAAAGGAGTCTTATTTTCTAGTCGGTTACCTAGTCCTTAACCTCCTTTACCTAAACTCTTCTAATTCTTAGGTCCTCCTTATATAGTTATTAAAGCTATTCTTTAGCTTTTTTAGCAGCTAAAGTCTCGCATTAAGCCGCGGAGAGAGGCGCTATTATAGAGGATAGAGACTGTGATGCCGGCGTATCGCCTAAAGGTGTAGGGGAAGGTAAGGGAGACTAGTAGGTAACCTCTAAGGAGTTTAGCTCGTCAAGTATGTCGTCGTTAGTCGAGTTTTTAAGGTTTTTATGGACGATTCGCGAAGGTTTAGACGAGCGTATAGGTCGTTAAGTCATTAACAGCAATAATTAATTATTAGAAATTGAGTAAATAAGGTATTAGCTCTTAAATGAGACTAATATGGAAAGCAAGCAAGCAAGGCTCAATTTTGTGAATGTTGATGATGTTGGTGTTGCTGAGATGCAGGGGTGCTGCAGTGCTCGCTTGGCCACATAGACATGTCCATCTGGGAGTCTCCACGTGAGGGCGCGGATGAGCGAAAGGACCAATGTAAGCATTTGGCAGTCTCAGCTCATGTCTAGTTTTCGCAACTAACTACCGTATTATTCAGACGTTCGAGAGCTTTGCGCAATCGACTGCTTTCTCCCTGGAGTCTTTCGTACGACCTCTACAACCCACAACGGCATTGAAGGTCCTCGTCTTGAGGTTGATCCCCAGGCTGTTCTTCGATTCTTCACATCCCTTCCCCAATTCATTAACCGAAAAAATGAAGTTTATCGCCAACTTGATGTAGACATAATCATGTCTCCCCGGGGTCAAGACCTTCATTTTGATGTCTGCTTTAAGGGCCTAAGCCTGAAAACGGTCAGTCTGTTAAAAGTTGATGCCTTTGAACATGACGCTGATGCTTGTCCCTTTTATCTAGGAATTTCGATGGCCTGGAAATCGTGGGCAACGGCAGGATATTCCTGTTGAACTGGAGCCTGTGCGACTCGATTGAGTAATCCTGGAATATCCCCTTAAGTTATTGGCGTTCGGGTGGGACAAGGTTGTGAATGTGGGGTTCATCCATCCTGACCTCTGTAAGGGCGATCATGATCCTGTAACCTCGAAAAGAGGAAGCTGGGGTTATATACCTGTTATTTTTGAGTCCACGATGATCTCACTGCTTAATATATTAATATATTTTTTCCTTGTTTAAAACCAAAAAAATTGTATACATGATAGATAGGCATTGTTAAATAATACTTGCTAACCAACTACAAAAACCAGTTCCCTCCCGAGGGTTTGAAGCTAGGATACGGAGTTTGACAGGAGCCCTTTAGATGATTTTGGGATAGCGTTTGCTTGGCGTGGGGGCTAGACTGTTGCTTGTGAGGCTGAAATGTCAGCTGATCAGCATAGAACAAGACCTTAAGCAGCCTGACGGATGATTCTAAGTGTATTAACATGACTACGAGCTTGATCTGAGCGTTTTGAAGGGGATTCACAGTGATGTCGAGTCCTATCATCATGGATTTCGCCAAATCTAAGCCCCCTGGTATGTGACCGGGCGAAATCGCGAGGGAAAGCTAACATAACGGCAGACGAGAACGTCCGAAGACGGACCTCAGCTGCTATCCTTGAGCTATCACCCATATTTGACCCAGAAAAGTTCGACCGGGAGCTCAATTCTCAAAGGGCGGCGAACGGCAGTCGACCTTCGAACGAGGACCCGTTTCAAGACCCTCAGGACCCTAAGCTCCCGATCGATCCAGATGAGGACGCAGACGATGTCCCAGAACAGGGGCGGGAGGACGAGCAAAATCACAGACTTTCTTCGAACATCAATAAGCACAATGGTGGAGTAGACGGCGTACGCAGGAATTCTGGAAGATACCTCGGTCAGCTCAGCGATATCACAACATCTACAGCCACGGACTTTCGAAGTGCATCGCAGGCAGTAGACGTAACCCCACCAGAGAACTTGTCTCCGGAACAGTTGCATCAGTTAGTGTATCGCCTTCAAAGCAAGATCCAAGACCAGCAGTTGCAGCTTAACCAGACAAGGAAAGCGTTACTGCAGGAACGTACAAGCAAATATCAGGGTCTGAGCGACGAAGATCTGGTGAAGCGGATGGAAATCTTGCGAGAGGGGGTCTTCCAATGGAGTGGCGCATATTTCACCTATGATGGTGGCAGGTATTCAAGGTCCAAAGCTCAGCATCGCTTCCGTCACCTCGTTTCTGACTACGAGGCATACCTCGGGTCTCGTGAGCTTCGTCCATGGCTTATTCAAGCACATCTGTGGGATCTATTGCAAGAAAACATTTTTGAAGATCGTACGAAGTACTATGGCTTTGTATGGGCTGGTGGTGTGGCGAGGCGCCGATTCTACACTTATACATCTTCTGAAGAACGCGTCAGCCGTAATATGCTACCGTTGGATACTATTCTGAAGCCAGGTAGTTGCTCAGAATTCACTAATACTTTCTTGCTTGTGCGTTGACTAATCTTGATTGACAGATACAGAGACGACAAACCGACAAGCTTGGAAGGAATATCTTGAGTGGAGAACCCTAACGTTCAATCTTCTGTGTCCTGGTGGCGGGAAGAACATCCGACCCAAGCTCAGTCAAGACGAAATTCAGTCGCAAATCGATTTAGTCACCAACCGAATTTGGAAGTCTCTCGGAGCGTACGTGAAAGCCGATAGGGAATCGCCTAAGAAAAGCCAAGCAAAATTAGAGCTGCGAGAGACCGTGAAGAACGCCATGCTGTTAGATCTTGATTTCAAGAAACAAATGGCCGAGTTCGAAGTGCGGTGCTTTAAATCTTCGCATCACTCCGGATCCGTCCGCAATCAATACGGGTTTCATTTCGAAGCCGACAAAATGGTAGACGTTGGCCGGGCGTCTAGCGGGAGAGTCGATATGGTCGTCTCTCCGGCACTCTTCAAATGCCAAGACTGGTCAGAGGGTACTCTCAAGGGAAATGGAGCATATATATTGAAGGCAGGAGTATACCGACGCCGGCATTCCAAGGCTGGGGCCACTCAACGTCTGGTGCCTAAGCCGCCCCGTCAGGTCACTGTAGCAAGGCCAAAGCACCCATCAAAGGAAACCAGCTCGACTCGCTCGAAGTTAAATAGCCTTATGAGTTGACCATATCATATTGCAGTCTGACCTCATTCTTCTAGGTAGCAAGGCTAGACTAGTTATCTGTCCGAGCGATACTTCTACACCTCGCCTTGGCGAGGTGGCCCAATAGGTTACTAATATGGATAATCTATTACTGCTACTACCGCCGAATAAGGCTGTTACGATAGCGAATAATACATATCTAGAAGTACTGCTATATTAGGTAGATCTATATAATAATATAGATGCTATGCGAGCCGTTAGAAAGCGGTGTAGAGTTCTATTAGCTCTAATTATTAAGGGCCTCATATTCAGTTCATAATCTGTTGATTCGGAGTGATTTTGTCTGCACGGCCTCAAATTTGACGTTCCTTCACCGCCCGCAAACGCCAGAATAGCACGCTAAAATATTGGCAACTTTACCGTACATAGCTTCTGAGCTCTTGACGTCATTTCAATATGGAGCTCGAAGCTCCTCATCTAAAGGCTTCAGATTTGCACACATCCGTGCAACCTGTAGAGCCACAGACGCGTGTCAAATCGGGAAGGAACGCGTCCTTTCTGCCGGACTTTCAGTTCACATTCAATCTGACGGTTTTGCAACAGAACAGACCTTAATTAGAAATTTCTATTCTGGGGTGGAAAATCGCTATTGGTTCGGTTAAAGGCGGTGAGCGGAACTAATTTATGGCAACGCAACGTCAGGTGACCGCATCAGGTGATCGCGTGTCGTGGCAACACCTCGCCTCAGAGCTCACAATTCCAGTACTCAATTTTCAGTTGGCGAGGAATTCCCATAATATCCCACACCATCTCCAAACAAAGAGCCAAAGCCGCCGAATCTTATACCCCAAACCGCCAATGGCTGCAACAACCACAGCAGCTCCCTTGTTATCTTTTCCCCGCGATATCTTTGCCGCCCTATCTCCCTCGCCCTTCCTCCTCGCCCACCTCTCCCCGCAAACGCCCTCCACACCTCCCATCCGCCCGAACGGCCGCACCCCCTCCGAATTCCGCAGGCCAACCATAAACACAGGTAGTCTCACCCACTGCTCCGGTAGCGCCGTCGTCCGACTCGGCGACACCGCCGTCGTATGCGGCGTGCGCGGGGAAATTCTTCTAGCATCAGACATCCCGAACCCGCCCTCCGCGCCTCCCCAGCCAACGCCCACAGAAGTCGACAACACAGACGATGAAGACGACAGCGCAGAGCTCTCGCACCTCTCCCTCCTCGTCCCAAACATCGAGCTCGCAACCGGTAGCACGCCCGCACACCTCCCAGGCTCCCCGCTGTCTTCGCTCGCGCAATCCCTCGCGGCGCGGCTGCGCGCTCTCCTCCTCTCCACGCGCCTCGTCCGCGCTCACAATCTCCGGATCTTGTACCGTCCGCCCCCGACAGCAGATGAGGCGGACATGCCTGATGTCCCGCCGAAAGTGGAGGTCAAGGCGTACTGGACGCTGTACATCGACACTATGTTCATCAGCCTGGACGGCAACGCGTTCGATGCCGCATGGGCCGCAGTAATGGCCGCGCTGCGCGACACAAAATTGCCGCGCGCGTGGTGGGATCAGGATGTCGAGGGGATACTATGCTCAGACGTGCCGTCGGAAGCCAGAGCGTTGGAGTTAAGAGGGTTGCCGATGGCGGCGAGTTTTGCGGTTTTCGCGCCTAATGGAGGATTGGGAGAGAGCGCGGATCAAGGAGATGAGGGGAAGGCGTGGGTACTCAGTGATCCCGATGCGTTTGAGGAGGTGTTGTGTCCTGAGGCTGTGACGGTGACCGTGGATTGCTCGGAAGGGAAGAGGAGAATGCGGCGGATTGAGAAGAGCGGCGGAGGCACTGTGGGGAGGGAGCTGATAAGAGGTGTTGTACAGCGGGCAGAGGAGAGGTGGAAAGACTGGTTAGAAGTTCTCAGTGCTAGGAACAGCTGACGAGTTTGTTGTGTTGAAATGGTTTGCCAAAGATGCAGTCGGTTATCCAGAACAGCCGGGGTGATACGCATAATCAGCCCTGTGCAGTCCGTTTGAGGCCGAAAACTCTAGAACATGATGCCATCCGACCCTTCGCAAGCCTCCTGCAACTATACCGAGGGAACCCTATATATTCATCACAGCTACTAAGCAGAAAGGCAGGAGAGGGTACCATGATTGAACGAACATAGAAAACGAAATAGTATCATACATCCTAGCATAATCACTTCCATAAAGTGCGGTTCGGCTTAGGACTATCGTATGTATTCTATGGCATGACGGCCGGCCAGAGCAGCTGCGTGCATGCTGCTTCCGGGGGGGGGGTTCAGAAATCCGACTAACCTACAGTAGGCCCTAGCTCAGCTGGTCTGTGCGTACGGCATCCAAAATTGTCCCGCGATGCGCAATGAATGTGAACATGCACTCAAACACAAATGGATATAAAATGGCCAGCCGCAGACATGATCAACAGCACTCGAGCTTCATATAAACCCACTGCAGCTTCTACAATGGCTTCGATCACTGGCCAATTCCTTCAGCAACTCGAAATTCTTCCGCAAGCAATCCTCGACCTTCTCATACTTAGTACCCTAATTCCACACTTCCTTTCCTCATACTTCGCCATGTTTAGAGGCAAGAGCTTCGATACCTCTAAGGATATTCCAGATCTCTCTGGAAAGGTCATTCTGGTCACAGGAGGTATGTAATCGCTCAATTCAAGCTCTCTTGTCACTCCACATGAGTTTTTTTAACACGAATATAGGAAATGCCGGCCTCGGTCAAGAAACAATCTTCAAATTAGCTTCTCAAAACCCCGCAAAGATCTACTTAGCAGCGCGTACTGCTTCTAGGGCACAAGCTGCAATTAAAGAAGTCGAGAAAACCGTCCCAAATGCTCCAATCGAACACCTTCCTCTCGATCTTGCCTCCTTTGCTTCCATTCGCTCTGCCGCTGAAACTTTCACAAGCGAATCTACTCGCCTCGACCTCCTCATCAACAATGCGGGTGTCATGGGCACACCATACGGCCTTACGAAGGACAGATATGAGGATCAGTTCGGAACAAACGTGATGGGCCATGCGCTTCTTACCAGGCTGCTCCTTCCCACACTCCTCAAAACCGCTGAAGAGCCAAACTCCGACGTGCGCATCGTGAACCTCGCCTCGATCGGTCACCATATGGCGCCCTCCGGCGGCGTGATCTTTGACCAAGCAGCCCTCGAGAACTACTCCACTTGGCGCCGTTACGGTCAGGCCAAGCTTTCCAACATTCTCTTCGCTCGTGAGTTCGCGTGCCGCTATCCTACTATCAAGTCCGTGGCAGTACATCCCGGTATCATCATGACGAATCTGTACACGCCTATGCAGTCTAATATCCTCTCAACATTTGCTGTGTGGTTTGCCCGCACGATGGCACCACTGCTCCCAGGCGTAATGGCCAGCGCCAAGGAGGGCGCAGCGAACTCGCTTTGGGCTGCTACTGCGCCAACCGAGAAAGTCAAATCTGGACAGTACTACACGCCAGTTGCATATGCAAGTAATGGCAGTAGGTACGCTCATGACGATGGCTTGGCGAAGAAATTGTGGGAGTATATCGACACGGAGTTGCAAAAGCATGGATTTTAATTAATGAGTTTTTGAAACAGCTATGATTTACAAGGATGCTACCTGGACACTATGATTTCTGTACGATATTAAAAATGAGATAGGATCTGTATGAGTATTACTTCTAGAGGTTTAGGTTTTGGATTTTCGCATTTTTAGTCTTTCACGATTTTAGACGTCTACGGCCGTAATATCTATCTCGTTTTCAGTGTCTAAATAGTTTCTTAATTATAATCATGTGCGAGTCATTACCCATTTTCATCATCAAATATGACAATACCCTCCAAATTAGCGCCTTCAAGTAGTGTTTCTTGATAAAAAGACCGAAACCTCCTTCTCATGTTCACGCTCATTGGCTTGCTCTCATTCTCTCTTTAAAAATCTACTTAGTCAAAGCATAAACCCCCTCCAGTGGTCTCGAATGGCCTAGGCGATCCACATCCATGTGCAACCAAGCAGCGCTACACCACATCCCCTGCCTACAACTTGATAGACATCTCGGTACGGCTTTTCTGATCTACTAAAACTAATTGACAGAAGCAACCAGCCCCCCTGCCTCTTCTAAGATTTCCCAAAGGACTGCGAAGAGGACTTCGAACGAAACTGCATTTTCGACTCCTGCAGTGAAAGAATAGCAATTTATACCATTATACAGCTGCTAGAAGTCTCAACCTAAACACGCCTGTAACTACTAGCTGATTGATTACCACACTAGATACAGGTCTCCGCCTATGGCCTTTCCTCTCAGATTTGGATATCTCAGGTCGTTCTAAAAACGGGCATAGATCACGCTCACCCCAGGCTTGTCCAGATCTACTTCGAACAGCAATTTCCATTATCCCTAGCGCAGCATCTTGGGGATGGACCGGGGGACTAGCTAGCATGAGTCAGAGATGAGGGCCCTGACGGTTATAATGACGACGCGAAGATGGCCGCACAATTCGTTATTTGGAAATTTTGCAGGTAAGCACCTGTTAAAAGTCATATTGCAGGCTGCATCTACCTCTACCGTTGACCTTACCCCTACTGCTACCCTATACCCCTGTGCCAATCACTACTACCGCTACTAGCCTCTCTAGTTACATTCCATGATTGCCGTTCCTTGGAAACCTAACTCGGCGATTTATTTTGCTTCATGTCTCCACTTCTTGGAGCCCTTGATATGCTGGCAATCTATGTAAACTAGCGGAAAGTGACAAGGGTATATACAATAACCGCAACAACAGCAACGGCCCACCATCTCACTCCCTTTTTTGACAAGATGTTGATGTTTATACCAAAAACAGACTTGACGAAGCTCTCATATATGAAGTTTAGTCATGGCGCACTCCAGAACCTCCACAACCAGGCCCCGGGTTCCCCGGACCCCACCATTCGGCCAATGCGGGGACGCGGGACCAGACAAGAAACCACGCACAAACATCATTTCTAGCATAAGGTAGCCACTAGCAGTTATTGAGAAATAAGAAGCCGACATGCATGTTCTTCAAGAAAGCCCTTGTATTCGGGGGGACTGTAAAATCGCATGCGTTCCGGAGCGCACTCACCTCCGGACTCCGATCCATAATATATCTTGCCCAGTAACGTACCCATGAGGGAAACCTACACCAAATCAGATAATCCTATGCATTGTAAATAGCTTTGAGGGTAGCCATGGCGACTACACCAAGCGCGTATCCATATCACAAAATCCAACCTCCGGCCCAAGGAATCTCTCCCCCGAGAGGCCGAACGGGATGATATGGTTCTGGTCCATCCCCGAAACCGTCACCATTACGCTATTCACAAATAACTGGGTCCGCTGGGTGTAGTCCTCAGACTTCGTTCGCTCGAATCCAGGTCCAGACCCCTATCCCTACTTCTACATCCTTCGAGGAACGGAATTCCTTAGCTGTGCAGTATTCGTGTATCTGGGTAACCGCACTCCTATTCAGCCATGGCTCCAAAATGGCGTACCGAGCCTCGACGGCAAGATGTTTCTCGGCGGCGCATTCGCATCATGTCCGCCGCCTCCAACCCTACATGGGCTATGAACGCGTACGGATACGCCTTCGGATCCTGGGCTAACTTCATCCCTGGCTTTCCAGGCCTAGGCGCGAGCAAGGTGCCGTGGGGCTTGCTGTGGTGTCTCCCGGCATACATCTGGCTTGGGGTCGGTGCCGCGATTTCCAGCTGTAGCATTCTTGGGAAGCTGAGGCAGACGTTCCCGCGCATGAGTACCATGGCTATGTATTCATTCGCGTAGCTTGTCTACATGGCCGCTTTCTTTAGTCTCATGACCTTCTGGAACCGGACTCGAGTGTACACTTATGTCTCTCTGCCGCGCGGGCTCACGCTTTGGTATGGAGAGACCTACCAGCTGCTGCTTTACGAGCCATTCTTGATCGGAACGTATTGCTGGGGATATACGTGGTTGCGTGACACTCGAGACGCCAACGACCGTTGCGCAATCGACCGCAAGGTGGATGATCTGGAAGTTGGGACATTTACGAAGGAGTTGTTGTCGACTCTGGCCGTTTGCGGGTGGGGGGCTGCGACAACTGTCATTACGTATATGGTGCCGCTCAGCTGGTTGTGCATGACTGGAGATAGCCACCCGGCTCTGCTGTCCTATCCTCAGTCGGAGACGTATTGTGGGCAACCCGGAGAAACCCTGTGTCCTGGGCAGCAGCTGAAAAGGATTAAGATTAATGGCCTAAATGAATAATAATAGCTCTCTCCCGTGGAGTATTTTACTGTATCGGTGAGAAAATCGTGACACTATAGGGCTCGTGTTATGGTAAATATGGCATAAATGAGGCTTTCACAACTCGAATTTTGAATATGGCGAATTGCATGAGCTAGGGACTTCAACGACAGGAAAGCGAGACAAAAGAAAAGACATAAAGATAGACAATTACTCAAATATCTCTGTATTGAATCCTCCGGATTGTTCTTTGGCCTTTGATTGGTCTTAACTAATCCGACCAAGGATCATAATGCTCTGGATAACCGTATTCTGATGCAATATCCTCCCATTGTAGATATTCATTCTCAGAATCATAATAGTCATAAAAGGTATTGAACGTTTCTGCAGCTCTCGGCTTTGCCGCATCCTTCTGGCGGGATTGTTTTTTCGCTTCTTTCGCTTTCCTCTTGGCTTCCCGTTCTTCTTGCTTCCTGCGCTCCTCGGCATTTGCTGCGATTCCCCAGGCCTTGAATTCGGCTTCATTTCTAGCACACCATAGTACGACCTCTCTAGTAGCATACGTGTCCTCTAGACAGTCGTGTCCTTTCTTCCCATGATCCTGGATCTGGGTGCTCAAAAATTCTTTACACAGCGTTTTGAGTCCCCATTGACGCGTAACGCCTGCACCAACAGCATTTTTTGCTAAGATCGCCGAGTCTACGACACGGGCGTGGATCATCCTCAATACATCTAAGTCATGATGGAGAGCGTGACCAACTAAGATGGTTTTCGTGTCAATGTGTTTCCATAACTCTGCGCGGGCCTCCTCCCACCCGTTCAATGTTTGACCTTGAGACTTCGCAAGAGTCATTGCCGAATAAGTGATACCACTGAAGCGGGTACGCCAGTCGACAACTTTCTCTTTGGGATATATGAGGGTGTTAATCAGAACTTCGCCAGTGATATAGTCGACCGCGGAAAGCAACGCAAGTTCGCTTCTGCCACCCTTAACGCCAACCATTTCGCAATCCAAAGCAACTGCAGCACGCTTCGGAATTCCACTGGCGTTACTAGGCGATGAAGAAAACACTCCAAATGTAGGTCTACTCACACTAGGGAAATAGCCGTGTTTTGCAAGATCATCAAGTGAGTGGCAATTCTTTGCAAGTGCATTCAGCATTCCCTGCTGTTGAGGAAGGGGAATAATAGACCATCGGTTCTTCCCATGAAGAATTGCCTTCAGTGCATCGTCTGTGGTTGTTCCTGTATTTATCTTGGAACCGACAGTTTTACGGACAACCGGGTCTAAGGGCTGAAGGATTTTGGAATGGTTTGAGACTGGTAGCGCATTTTCTCTATCTTGGACTTGTACGCCGACTGAGGTGTATGAATGGGTAGCATTTCCCGCGATTGGATTTTCGGCATTGATGTTGAACTTTCGCATCTCCAAAATTGTTTCCATACTTTGGCAAAATTCTTGCCAAACATTAGATGATAGACCGGGAACTTGATAAGTTTGGGGGATGACATGGATGGGTGATCGTAAGTGGTCTTGGAGAGCTTCCGGACTTTTGAAATGTTTTCGGCAACCAATACAATAGTGTAAAGGGATATGAGTGGCGGGCGCAACATAAGATGGGACCGCTTGCTTGAGAGGAGGCGTCTTGAATTCTATCTTGATATTCGAGGGTGCATGAGCCGCAGACGACAAGTGCATCTGGAGGGCTTGGTCGCTCTTGAAGGTTTTGGCGCAGAGATAGCAATTGTATCCAAGACGAGCGGGACCGCTGGGTGCCAGATTTGGGGACGAGACGGTGGCTTCTCTGAGTAAGGGATTTTTATGGTGCGTTGCATGAAATGGAGCGTCGGCCAGATGCTGCCGTAAAGCAATTTGGTCACAAAATGATCTCTTACAAATGGAACATCCCACCTGCTTAGATTGACCATTATGAGCGGTGGAATTTTGATGTTGGTCAAGAGCTTCTGGACTCCCAAAGGTTTTCGCACATGTCCTGCAGGGCAAAGGAGGAGTGTGGCTGGTCGAACGCATGTGTTGCTGGAGCGCTTGCTTGCTAATGAACGATCGTCCACAGTTATCGTAAGTGCATAAATGAACGTGGGTAGGAGACCTCATGTGTTGCTGTAATGCAGTGGAGCTGAGGAAACATTTCGTACATATAGTACAAGGATATGTCATGGCTTCAGAAATAGGAGGAAACAAGAACTTCTCTAGAGTGGTTGTAGATTGGTTGAGGTGTAAGAACGGCAGAGGGCTAGGTACTTAAATGCCGGGTGTTTGCGGTGCTGCGCCTCAGCGTCAACTTCTGCCTACATCTTAGTTGTGCCACAGGGGCGTCTCAACAATGTTTCAACCGCAGCCAACGATTCGTTCTCCATTGTTTCTTAGAGATTCTCGTTTGACACTGCCATTGATTTGGCTTCGCGCTTCCATGCGTGGGAAAGAGGTCGGGTGGAAAGTCAGGGGTAAGGAGACTCAGCTGAGCGTTATCTCCCCGGTGATCGTTGGTACGTGCGCATAGCGCACGTGCGGCATATTGCTCGTTATCACCAACGAATTCTCCATTGACGGTCTGAGAGTTTATGGTCCTAGCTTTGGTGGTAGCTTAAAGTTTCAAAATTCTATGTAGTCTTCCCTTACTGCTATACCTTATATACTCCTCTAGGTCTAATTATCTCTAAATTACTACAAGGTGAAAGCTCCTTATCTTCTCTATCGCCTCTACGTTGTAGCGATATCGTAGCTCTATTCTCCGAGAAGTTGGATATGAACAGTCGGTCAGTTTTAGTTTTAAATCTGTCACACGGGGAAGCAAGTGTATGATGGTGTGTGTGGAGACTCCATAAGGTGGAGTCGTCACGAAGAACGAATATCTATACAAGCGAGATATCACGTGATCGCAGGAAGCTCCTGTGGATGCATGCCTACCCCCTACCAAGAAAATCTATAAAGATGCGTTTTAAAATCCAACTTACGTTCTATAACGATATATCTCGCCCCTTAGTATTCTAAATATAGGGCTATAGTATATACTTATAAAGATATAATTGCCTAAAGAATCCATTACATTAAATATATATAATATAACTATCGTAGTTGGGACATGGCTCGTAAAATTCGATTTCCAAAACATTTAGTTTGTACCAAAACGACGCCTATAAGCTCTCAGACGCTTCACAGAATATTTGGGGGAGCCGTTGCACGTGCTTCCCCTGCCCCGTAACCAAAATCTACGGAGGTGCGTTTCAAAAGTCTTTGCCGCCAAGAAATTGACCGCTTTAGTTTACCGCCTTCCAAATCTAAATATCTATCACATATCGGAGGGGGAGGTAGATATATCGCGAGGGCCGCCAAGGCGCTAGCGGGGAGCGGGCCAATAGCGATTTTCCATCCCGGGGATAGAAAATCCTAATTGGCTAGCTAAAGTCAGGGTCCGCGAAATATAGTAAGTAGCGTGCCCCAGCACCGTTATATATAGATAACCAATATAGTATACACTAAGCGCTAAAGGCGAAAAATTGGAAGTATCTAGTAAGGATATATTAGGCGCTAGATAAGTAATAGTATAAAAATGCTAAGTATATACACGGCTAGTATTTAGTAAAAGTATAAAGTTTAGAGGACTTAATACTTTAATTAGGAAGATTTTTTTTAATAGAAAAATGCCTAGACGGATAATAGTATAAAAAGGAAAAAAAATAAACTAAGTATTAGCTAAAAGTAAACTAAGTATAAATAGGATCTAGTAACTAATAGTTCATCAGGAAATTTTTTTTTAGGCACGTTGTTGCAAGCGAAAATCGGGTCTGCAAAACCTGCGTAAGTCGCAATTTGCGGCAATTCGCAGCAATTTGCTATAAACACGCAGCTACTTATAAGTAGCCTATGCAAATTGCTACAAATACGCAGCTACTTATAAGTAGCCTGTGCGAATTGCTGCAAATTACCGCAAATTGCTAAAATCGCGACTTGAGCCAGCTCTGCACGAAGCTCCGCACGAAGCTCCGCACGAAGCTCTACACAAAGCTCTGCACGAAGCTCTACACGAAGCTTTACACGAAGCTCCACATAAAGCTCTGCACGAAGCTCTACACGAAGCTCTACACGAAGCTCTATACGAAGCTCTACACGAAGCTCTATACGAAGCTCTGCACGAAGCTCTACACGAAGCTCTGCACGAAG
>Ga0307515_10006808_pt1 | contig 22732 bp, 20 predicted proteins | sample 17_EM_MG_FD_194513 | JGI IMG/M metagenome (GOLD analysis project Ga0307515, IMG submission 194513) | Populus trichocarpa ectomycorrhiza microbial communities from riparian zone in the Pacific Northwest, United States - 17_EM | ecosystem: Host-associated > Plants > Roots > Unclassified | place... | reverse complement strand
TCGCTCTTCGGTTTCTCTCAGCTAGCAAATCACCCGTGTTTAGCCTCGTGCGCGCAGCAACGGTAAGTTATGTTCATCCACCGAAGCGAAAGTCCCTCCCTTCCCCGATTCTCCGCGACCATGCCCACATCCCCCGTTATGCCGGTCTCTCAGAGAAGAGCTCAAGTATGCAGGCCCGGGACACTCGTCAATCGCCGTCCTCATACTTTCCGACCTCTACTGTTTTCTTTCCCTCTTGCGAGGCCCTTCGCTCGTTGTCTCCATCGGACCTCTCTCACAGACCAAGAGTGGAAATACGTCATACGGCAACCGGTTTACGACTCTAATAACCTCCAACGGATTTTTCATACCTCGGGCGCGTCTTGCGGCATGCCCACACTGGCACATGCGCAGCTGCTTGTCCGGACACCTTTGCCAGTCTATCGATTATTTTGCTTGTAACAGGGGCGGGAGCTGGCTGACCGCAGTTCGCAGGGAAATCGTAAGTTATGTAGTGTATGGTACCGGTCAATTAAGCCGAAATTTGTACGCTTATGCCAGCTTGCGCTCAAAACAAGACAGAAAAACAAGTCCATCCATCTATCTCGATGTCTGATGCAACCCACTTCTCACTTGACTTGGTAGCACCACTGGGGTCGCATATGTTGTCGTTCCCACCCCCCCTCCCCATCCTCCCTTTGTGGGAGTACTCAGCATCGTATTTGCCACTGCTCTGTGTGGCTGCGGTTGATACGTTCCTCCCTGAGGTGGATATACTTGCACCGGAACCGCCGTGGTTATGGGAGTAGGCGTCCCCCTCCCACCGGTCCCCACCTGTCCGTAACCCCCACCATACCAAGACGAGTAGCCCGTGGTCGTCGATCCATAACTCTGGTAATACGAACCCTGGGTGGGTGTGTATGTACCGTATGTGGACGCATAAGGAACTGTGGTTGGATAACCTGCTGCGGAGTATGGGTAGGGTAACGTCGTAGGCACGGTCACAGTTGGTGTGTGCAGGTGGGTATGCGTCGGAGTCGGAGTTGCTGTGATGGTTGTCGTTTGGACCTTGGCAGGCAACACGGGTCGGCTCGGCGTGGAATTGGTTAGGGCCGGGTCGATCGCGGCCAGGGCGCCTGATTTCAGATGAATCGTGTTGTCGTCCCGTAGGGCGGTTGTTCGAGAGGCGGGAATTGGAGGAAGTGTCCCGTGATAACCAGGTGAAGGATCCAGCGGGATGGTACGGTAGACTTGGCGGATGACCGAGGCGGGAGGGATGAGGGTCTCATCTGTGGATGATCTCGGACGTAACGACATCAACAAGGTTAGAGAATCGAGGATGGCGTTCGCTGAGTCCCAACGTAAGCATGTGCATAATTTGAAAGACTGAATAACTACCTGTTTCCCACTCTTCCGAACCAATTTCAGCGGGTTTGGACCCTGAGGGATCACCATACCGACGCAGTTGCAGTTCTTCCAGCCGTGCAAGCGCACTGGCATTCCGTTCAAGTAGCTCTCGGGTCGACTCCTGGACTTCCAGGTCATTTAAAGCGGACTTGAGGGAGGAAACAGAAAGGAAGTCCTTGAGCGTTTCGTGCCAGTCCTGGCCGCCCGAGGAGCCTTGTTCGGTCGAACTCTGTTCTTCCATGATTACATCGGGGGGGTTGTTTTCTGCCAGTTGTTTCTTCTTCAGGGTTTTCAGTCTTAACCTATTTCCCCTCTCCCTCCACAACACCTCTCCGTATACGGTCCGACCAATCTCCCTCCCGCCTTGGTCAAATGTGGGAGCAAAAGAGGAGTAGGGGCCATAATCTAGAAAGCTCCCCCGAGAGACATACCTATGTTTGGGTGGTACGGGGGTCGAGGTACCACTGGGTGTCCGAGTGGAGGTGTAGTGTTTGAGAGTGCGAGGCTCAGGAGGTAGGGAGGAAGAAGATGGGGCCGGGAAGATGGCAACGAGTTCTGCGTTCCCAGTGGATAGACTCTTGAGGTCTGTTCCTTGGGAAATGATATCGGAGTTGAGGGATGTCCACCACTCCCCGGACGGTAATCTCTGCATGAGAGCATACTTTCGGCGGGTGGTGGCAGCTGTGGAAGATTCTGGACGGTCGGTAGTGAGAACATTTTCTGTGTCGAGGGATATAGAAGGGTTTAATCGTGAGGCCTGGTCAAGTAGAGATAGAGCCAAATTACAGAAGCGCAGTTGCTGAGCACTTGGCGTGTTTGGCGAGGAGCGGGAGTTAAGCGATATGGGATAGAGGTGTTTGATTGCGGCCTGTGTGGACGTGTGGATTAGCTGTGGGATGACCTCAGAGTCGGAGTTGGATGTACCCGTAACGCCCGGAGTGAATGACTGGGCGAGTCTTGAAGTAATGTTCTGAGTGAACAGGAAGAGTCTGGCTGATCGTCGGAGAGGGGAAAAACCCTGTCGAGCAAGCCCTGTGTGTCTAGCCTAGGAAATGGAGGGTAAATTGGAAACACGGAGGGACGTGGTTGTGACGTTGACGTACATTTCGAGGGTTTCGAGGATCTGATGTGCGGGGTTGGAATCGAGGTACGTTTCGGAGATGACTGGGGGAGGAGACTGAAGGTCTTCGGTCTTTGGAGAATGAGAAGTGTCTTCATCTTGACGAGGAAACTTTGTAGCCGGCTGATCTTCGTGTTCGATGACGGAATCGCGTTTGCGTTTCTTTGATTGCTTGTTTTTCGAGAGCGGGGTGGAGTGTGCGTCGTCGCTGGCTGGTGGCAGCTTGTCCTTGTCAGGTTGTGTGGTCGCGGTGGTCGCGGTCGAGCGAGTTGTCCTCGCCATTGTTGTGTGACTGAGACGCGCCTGTGGCTGGAGAGAGTGAACGCGACCTTCTTCAATTGGCGTTCTGACGGAGACCACGCTCTTTCCTGGTTGACCGTAAGAGGGGGGCGGGCTCGTCACTTGTCACGCACAGTCACGCTCCTCCCCACCCACCCATCGTCCTCTATGGCGACACGGGCAGCGACCAAGCCAATATTCAGGGCTAGTCTTCGCTCGACCCACGCAAACGGTCATTCCGCCTTCATCCCCCAGTGTCGAAAACTCGTTTTCGAGTATTGCGACCGGTGGCCTAGCTCAGCCAACACCCGCACCTTCCTCCTCAACCACCTCCAGTCCGTCGCGAAAGAAAACCCTCACGTAGAGCTTGTCGTAAAACAACGGAATCAGAAGGAACCCATAGTACGCGGCTTTTATAGTATGTGTATCACATTCCAAAGCTCCGGCGCACCCCACAACTCATGCCCTATGCTCCGTCCATGTCTCGTTCGGAACAGTCAATGACAGAGACAAAGTCGTGCCCCTCAACGGATTCGAGGTTAATGGAATCCAGAAAAAGGTCCAGCTCCTCCTGGATTCATCTGGGGCCAAGATAAAACCCCTCAAGAGGCGGACGGTCGAGAGCACCACCGAATCTGCGCGTGGTATCTGGAGTGGCCTTCATGTAGACCAGCTCTTCAAAATATAATTCATGTGCATACGGTCGTACGCGTGCGTCCTCCTGTGCTGTCTTTCCCGCGCCGATCATAAACCTGCCCTTTGCAGTCTCTGTATAGAGTACACCTAGACGTCCTTTAATCATAACCCGCCCAGCGATCTATAACCATGACCTCGCTGAGGGCGTGTGCGCGAAACGGATCTATCTTTACGTTCACCTCGTCATGTGAAACAGGCGTTCCCCATCGTGGCCCTTTACCCATAATGCAGAATGACCCGACGGTAAACGCCCAGTCTGATTCGTCACCGTACACGCCCCTGATGCGTGGCCCTGTTCCCCAGAACCCCTCAAATTACGCCGGGCCGAACGCGCAACGAGGCAGCCACGCTCCCCGTTTATAATGCGATCCACTGATGAAAGTTTGATTCTCGTCCCTCCCTCCTCTGGCCACTTGGGTCTGTGCGTTTTTCCCCATTCCCCTCCTCCTCGGTCTTGTGTTGACATCTTACCTGTCCTTCACAGACCATGGCGAGCATCGCTAGTCAAGAGCGCGATCTGTCCTGGAGGCAAATGGTTTCAGTTGACCAACTCCACAGCGTCCGTCCCCCCCATTTTTTCTGCTCTCAAGGTCCTCATTCCCTTCTTTCAGGTGATGTCTGACTCTGCCTCCACTTCCACTCTTGTTGATGACGACGTACGTTACGATCCACACTCTACATCACGCGTTAAAGGCTGATCCCCCTTTCAGGTTCCCGACATGATGACCTGTGACGATGATGATCCTCTCACATTCCCCTGTGTCTTGGTGGGTTTCTACATGGTCCTCCCCTCGACTCTCTTTTAAACTCTTTCATTTCAAAGACCGACGCCGAACCAGACTTCTGTCCAACCCAGTTCGAAGACACCTCGACCATATGCAGTACCGACACTGATCCCTTGATTGGGCCCCGGTCCAGGACAGATCGTCACCTTCCCAAACTTCCCCCAATTGACGACGTGACGTCACCCCCGTCTTCACCCTTTCACCCTTCGCACTCCTTCTGGGACTTCCCCCTCCCGTCGTTCCGAAAACGAAAGCAATCCGTCTCTGTCTCCTCCATCCAAAGTCAGGGCAGTTACTCCAGCCAGCCATTGTTCGGCTTTGTAAGCGAACGCAAGCTGTCCGGTCTGCGCCGTCCTTCCTTGCTTACTTCCACGACATCTGCTTCTTCCGCGTCCACCACCGATTCTTTGCAGACCAAAGTAGGTGTTGATGTTGATGTGAAGATTCTTGTTCCGGAGAAGATTAAAACGAGGTCTTCGCTCAAGTCGAAGAACTCGTCCGGAAAGAAGAAGCAGTGTTGTGTCAAGTTCGCCGAGACTCCCATCGTCCACTACGAACAGGCATACGAGTATGATGTTTGTGAGGTCGATGAGGATGATTTCGTCAAACCTATCCCTCCACCTAAACCTAAACCTACCGCCTCTACTGACACTCAGAAGGCAACGACTCACTTGGGACTGACTAAGCTCAAGAGCCTAGTCAAATGTTCCTTGAAGAAGCGCAGCGGCGAGCGGGATCGACATGAGCCACCAAACCTCGGTCGAGATCGTCAGGCCGTGCCTGCCATCCGACCAGAGGTTCGTGTCGAGCCTGTCAATGATTCCGCTCGACCTCGCATCTCGGGACCTTATCCCATGTCTGTCGCCGCTCGACAACGTCGAAGCGCCCTGAGTGAAGGTAAGGTTGCAGGTTCCACCGGCGGGAACGGGTTTAGGTCATTCTGGGGCAGGTTGAGTCACCCGGCCTGAACGCCCCGACCTGGTGTAGCGGCGTCAGTCTGGGTGTCGGCTTCTTCCGGAAGCAACCCCCTCGTTTCTAGACGGGTCGCTGTTACCACTTCTGTTCGGCATGTGACTTCTCGGTAATCATCACCCCGTCACTCGGTCCCGCTGACACGCGCTTTCCAGGACCCGTGTGTGGGCCAGTTCTAGGACTCTGATTCTGCATTTTGTTATTGGGTGTTATCTGTCTGTCGTTCGCAATCGCTTTCGTTGCCCCCCTCCCGCCATCCATCATCCATCATTAATCGCCACCCATCGCTCATCTTCATGTCACAACCCCTTGTGTGAAGGAGTAGAAGTTCGACATTCGTATTCTGTTGTTCTATTCCGAAGCCTCATCTGCCATCTCTCACGGTGTAGAGCACTGTGACATTGCGGTAGTTTATCGATTATCGATTATCTGATAGTATATTCGTTCGACCCCTTCCCTTTCGCTACTCGTAGATACCGGCTCACGTATCACTTGGAGAAGCTTGTAGATACTCTGTACGCATAGGATAGAGGACACCAACCGCATCCATGTAGATTTTATCGCATCCAACCCCTACAGTCCTACGCATCGTTGAACAGATCTTTGATCTTGCGCTTCGTACACCTCCGATCGAGCCTTGGGGAGCTCAGTGTCGCTTTTGGAACCTCTCCAACTCCCACTTCGCCCGGAGTTGGGCGAGACCCTCACCCCTGGAACGTATCAGGGGAGACGAGTAGGCTTGTCGAACGTGTTCCAGCTGACTAGCATCGTTTCGGATGACCTAAAGGTGAGGTGAGGAAACAACAAGCTAGATTGAGCGCCCAGATCCAACTGACTACCTCCCAGTACGAGATGGTTGTGGGAAACGAAAAGACTTACGGAACCAATCGAGAGGAAGAAACCAAACGTTGCAGCGCTACTGAGCATGTATTGAGATAAAGTCGACAGAGCTCCTCGAGGACCGGCGCCTCCTCTGAAAGAAAGTTCGAGAAGGTATAACGGAAGCGCAGGGTAGGACGGAGTTAGCAGGGATTTTCACCAGCAAGTAACGAGTTAAGCACGGTGATTCGCTTTGAATTGGGAAGCGAGGGGGAGGGGGCCGGCCAGGTGGCGAACGTACCTCAGGATTGAATAGCTCCCGAAAATGAAGCCAATGGTGAGACCAACGCCGGCACCAGTAAGTGCACCAATCCTGCCAGGAGGGAGACGGACAAACAGAGAGGTTAGCGGTCAATGAATTGCTTCAACCGAGATGCAGAGGGGTAGATGCGACGGATTCGAAAGCGTTTCGAATCCGAGGAAGCAGAAAGGAATCCTCACTTCACTGTGCCGCAACCGAGAACCGGGTTAGGACTAGAGAACTCGAGGGATTTGCGTGGAGCGTATACGTACTTTTGTCGAAGGTAGACGGGCCCTGTGGACGCTGCATGGTGTGGGCCATGGTGTTTACGAAGGTGGTGGACGGAGACCAAAATGTCGCGTGTGACGCGCTACTGCTTGAGGGTCAGCCGCATGTTCCGAGCCTCTCGATCTGGACGACGATGATCCCAAGATATTCGTTTCCCGCCGCCCAGCAAGCTCAGATAAGTGAGCACCTGCTGGCCCATTCAACAGATCCTTGACTAAACTAGACGCTGCTCGAAATTAGTCCGCACGACGCAGAGGGATGCATTTCATTTGTTCACGCTCAAGGACCAGACGGAGTCCGTCCTCAGGTCCTGGCTTGGTCCGTCTCTCTGCCCCTTCTCGTCCCGCCCGGGACCTAATAAAACACTCCCCAGGTACACGCTGGCTCACACGCTGGGAGAAAGAAGTAGATCTGATCGTGAAACTCGCGTACTACGGGCTCACAACAGGCTTGGGTCAGTGAGTGCTTCGCCTCCCACACCTCTCACCACCCTCAACCCGAAACGAATATCTGAAACTGGGGTTACCTCCCTTTCTGTAGCTGCTCAAACTCTCGGCGAGGAGTATACCGATATCTGGCAGTCAACCTCCAGCGGAACCGGTGTTTCCCAGAGAAGACGTCTGGCGTTGATCCTACTCCCCGTCCTCCCGGTTTACGTCGCAGCAAGACTTAATTTATGGTATCCGCCCGGAGATTCCACTCTCGGTAAAGTACGCCAGTCGCTTCCAGCGACTCTCGGAATCGCCGGAGAGATCAACCTCACCTTGTTCTACTTGCGAGGTGTATACTATGATCTCGTGAAGCGAGTTTTGGGGATTCGATACGTACGTGGACTACGGCTTTCTCCTTTCATATGTCGGGGATGGCTGAAGCGAGAACCCCGTTTTGATTTTAGCATTCATCGGTGTCGGAAAATCCAGACAGTCGACCGCCGTCGTACTCTCTCTTGGGAATATTGCTTGCCACGAGATTGGCTTATCGACTTATCTCATGGCTTCGCTCTCTTAAGGCCACCGCAGATCCTTCCAGAAATTCGCTTGGGGAAGAAAGTCAATCAACAGCAGGTCTAAGCGCGTCGTCGGAGGCATTCTTGGATGATCGTCCGCTTTCGTCGATCTTGAGCATCCGTGATCCCGAGAGTAGACCGCCCATTCCCGCAGAAGAGGATGAGGGAACGATTTTGGATGTCGGAGCAATCCCGGGAGAGATCAGGGATAGCAGAAAATGCACGCTTTGTTTGGAGGAGAGGACAAATGGATGTGCTACCGATTGCGGGCACATGTTCTGTTGGGATTGTATCGTTGGGTGGGCGAGGGAAAAGGTTGGCCGTTTCTTGCAGAATCTGATACCGTTTTACTGACGCTTCTTTCTCTCAGCCGGAATGCCCTCTTTGTCGACAGTCCATCAGTTTGCCGCAACTGATACCCATCCATAATCTATAGTCGTCCCACAAGGGTTACTGGGTTAACAAGTCGTAGGTGTACATTTTGAAACAGCATGCTGAAGATGTGACAAAGCAAATGAAGATAGGGTCATGGTGCCTGCTGGATGAGAGTAATATTGTCGCCCTTCAACATAATTCTACCTGTTGCACATGACCAGGCAATGTTTAGATATGAATCTCGAGACCGGGTCTGGGGCGCGTACCAAGTTCTCGCCGTGGTTTGGACTCCTTCACGTAAACCTCGGCTGCTTCATCAATCACGACGTTCATGAACTCGTCGAAGCCCTGCAGAAGATGAACGAAGGTCGGTCAGCATTTTCGTACTGTGCTCTAGAATCAAGCACAGAAAACGGGGTTGGAAGTGGGGGGCGCGGGGGCGCGAACGGGGACGTGAACACGAAAGATAATTTTCGGCCCGCTATCCATCCTGATACCACGGGGAGTGGCGTGTTCAAACTCCGGCGTGGGGTGTGGGTTGGAAATGCACGCACGATTATACGTCCTTCAATGCGCATCTCTATATTGTCGTACAGCCAAATCACGACCTTCGACCTCTGCAAAAAAAAGATTCGAATGAAGGAAGTTAATAAATGCGTTTGAGAACGATTTCCACGCCGTAGCTGAAGCACCTGTTGGAGGTTCTTGAAAATGACATTCTGCAGGGGAGATGTTTAGTATGCGTGAACGCGATCTTGAGAAATCTGGGTTGGAAGTTCACGTACGATGGGCTGAACCATCACACGTTGTTGGCGACCTGACATGATGGAAGGCTGCGACGCAAATTCGTAGAGAGCAAGCGCGGTTTTTGGGGAAGAGCGAAGATGGAGGTAACGGATACTCGGACGACGGCACGTGTTCGAAGATCACCTTCTCGCGTCCGCCTCAGAGGACTCGTCAGCGACAACCTGGGTCGAGTATCCTTCGATTCAGACCTTCGCAACGATGGAGGTCAGTGTATCCACTCATGCACAAGCGTACCCCGGGTTTCTAACAATAAAAGTCGTCAAATCCAGGCCTTCACCTCCCCCAACTCATCGACCGCCGCCGCGGTCACGTTTATTACATTCGTCCAAGATTTGAAGAAGAAAACCAAAGCTTGGGCACCGCTCATAGAACTCTGCGCTAGCGGAGAAAAGACACTAGAGAGGTTTAGATATCAATTCCCCGACGACTGGCTGTACAGCGATCAGTTGCGAGGCGAGTGGAGCGCTTACAACGAGATATTGAAGCGCAAAAACGATTCGATTCAAGAACAACTAGGTATGCACCCTCATGAAATTTTCGAAAGATGCGTTGTTAATCAATAATTTATTGTTAGCCGGACTCCAGTTGAAGATCGTGGCTGAAGACAAGATTGTCGAGAATAAGATCCAGGATATCATCGGAGAATGGGAACAGACGCGACCCGTCCAAGGAAACTTACGCGCAGACACTGCCCTCAACACCATTAACGTCTTTGAGACTAAACTCACGCGTGTTCAGGAGGAATACGATCTCGTGTGCCGTGCCAAGGAAGCCTTGGATCTCGAGCTCATCCGGCATACTCGCCTCGAACCCGTCGTGGAGGAACTCAAAGACCTCAAAGCCGTTTGGACGGCCTTGTCGGGTATTTGGAACCAGATTACCGATTTGAGGGAGAATGCCTGGGCCACGGTTCAGCCGAGAAAACTGAGACAGCAGATTGACGGTCTGTTATCGTCGACGAAGGACATGCCGACAAGGATGAGACAGTACGCGGCGTTCGAATACGTCCAGGATGTCCTGCGGGGACTGCTCAAGTCAAACGCAATCGTTGCTGAGCTCAAATCCGAAGCACTCAAAGATAGGCATTGGAAGCAGCTGTTCAAGGTTGTGAAGTTACCAAAGCAAATCACGTTAACTCTGTGAGCTCCTTCAGCACGGAACTCTCAGCAGTTCGTCCCGCTGACCGCTCCTAGGATGACTCTCGGAAACGTCTACGATATGGATCTTAAAAAGAACGAGGCATTAATCAAGGAAGTGATCATCCAAGCACAAGGAGAGGTGGGTTGTTCCAAAGGCGAGGTTTGCGTTACTGGTATTGACCCCCTGTCCAGATGGCGTTGGAAGAATATATCAAGACGGTCAAGGAAACTTGGTCCAGCTATACCCTAGACCTGGTCAATTACCAGAACAAGTGCAGGCTCATCAGGTGTGTTGTCGGGGTAATTCGCGTGCTAGATCGGAAGCTCACGTTTTCGTAGGGGATGGGACGATCTATTCAACAAGTGCAGCGAAAACTTGAACTCATTGGTTGCAATGAAGATGTCTCCATATTACAAAGGTCGGTGTCCTCGTTAACCCCATGAACTTCTTCTAATGCCTGCCCTCTGCCAGTTTTCGAGGAGGATGTATGTCCCCATGAACCAACTCGGAGTCTATCACTGACAATATTCTAGGCAAGTTCATGGGAGGACAAACTCAACAGGATACACGTACTTTTCGGTGAGCGATCGACGTGGCACCAAGCCTTGAGCTTATTGTGACTTTTAACAGATGTCTGGATCGACGTCCAAAGGCAGTGGGTCTATCTCGAGGGCATTTTCTCTGGAAGCGCGGATATCAAACACCTACTTCCCATGGAGAGCGCACGATTCCAGAACATCAACACCGAGTTTTTGACCGTCATGAAGAAGGTTTACAAGTCCCCCTTCGTCCTGGACGTCATGAATCAGCCTGGTATCCAGAAGAGCTTGGAACGCTTGGCAGATCTGCTGAATAAGATCCAAAAGGCACTCGGAGAGTACCTTGAGCGCGAGCGTGCCTCATTCCCCCGATTCTACTTTGTTGGAGACGAGGACTTACTGGAGATCATCGGTAACAGCAAGGATATCCTTCGTATCATGAAGCACCTCAAGAAGATGTTCGCTGGTATTTCGACCATTATTCTGGATGAAGACGTTACGCAGATTGTAGGTCTGGCCTCAAGAGAAGGAGAAGAAGTCAGGTTCAAGGAACCTATACTCCTCAAGGATTACCCGAAGATCAACGATTGGTTGACGAAATTGGAGTCGGAGATGAGGAAGTCTCTCGCGATTCTTCTATGCGAGAGCGTATCCGAGCTCCAAGTATTCTATGGTTCAGGCTTGGAGATGGGTCCCCTCATGACATGGATGGAGAAGTATCCTGCTCAATTGGTCACACTCGCCATCCAGGTTGCTTGGACAGGTGCGGTCGAGGCGTCGTTCCAGCAGCGAAGCGTGCCAGAGGGCCCTTTGAACACGGTCCAAAAAGGTCTTGAGCTCTTGGCCGATGTTGTCCTCACCGAACTGGCTCCTGTCACACGACGCAAGTGCGAGCATCTTATCACAGAACTTGTTCACCAGCGAGACGTCACAAGGACATTGATCCAACAGGGGGTTTCCGATAACACCCCTTTTGCCTGGCTGTACCAGATGCGGTTCTACTTGGATGCCGGAGTCGCCAACCCCTTGAATTGCCTCTCCATTCGTGTCTCCGATACTTCTTTCCCGTACGGATGGGAATATCTCGGCGTTCCGGACAGGCTCGTCCAAACACCCCTCACGGACCGTTGCTACCTCACCCTTACTCAAGCTCTGGACACACAACTTGGTGGTGCCCCATTCGGTCCTGCAGGAACCGGTGAGTATCTCGTGTAGAAATGCACGACCCGGTCGTTCACACGGATTCGCATAGGGAAAACCGAGTCCGTCAAGGCACTCGGTGTGCAACTCGGACGGTTTGTCCTCGTATTTTGTTGTGATGAGACATTCGATTTCCAAGCCATGGGACGCATTTTCCTCGGTCTGTGTCAAGTCGGCGCGTGGGGATGTTTCGACGAGTTCAATCGTCTGGAGGAGCGTATTCTCAGTGCTGTGTCACAACAAGTTCAAACTATCCAGCAAGGGCTGGCTGCAACCGTCAAGAATCCGAATACTGAGATCGAGTTGGTCGGGAAGAACCTGAAGATCAATCCAAACATTGGTGTGCACTCCGATCGCCTGACCTCTTTGCCCCGCTGATTGAAATGCGCAGGTGTATTCATCACCACTAATCCGAACTACGCTGGCCGATCACAACTACCCCCCAATTTAACGAAGCTATTCAGACCGTATGTTCATCTTTGGGTCCGGTTAGAGTGGCCATAGGCAGTCCACTGATACGTCACCCTTAGTATGGCTATGACCCGCCCAGACCGGGAACTCATTGCGCAAGTCATGTTGTTCTCCCAAGGTTTCCGCACTGCAGAGTCACTTGCTTCAAAGATCGTGCCCTTCTTCAACCTTTGCGACGAACAACTTTCACCCCAACCTCACTACGATTTTGGTCTCCGAGCCTTGAAGGCTGTGTTAGCTAGTGCCGGTATCCTCAAGCGCGAACGTTTACAGGTGGAAAGCCCCGGAGAGGCGGGAGGTCTCTCGGATGTCATCTCCGAGCAAGTGATTCTTATCCAGAGTGTTACTGAGACTATTGTTCCGAAACTTGTGGCAGAAGATGTCCCTCTTTTGACCAGGTAACCTCCTTTTTCCTCGTTATCAGTTGCTCCGTGTCTCTGATGAGGTACCCCAGTCTTTTGGCAGATGTGTTCCCTGGCACGGAGTACGTTCCAGTTGACCTTAGTGCATTGCGGGAGAAGATCAGCGAAGTTTGTGCAGAGCGCCGCTTGGTAGAGGGAGAGAGGTGGATCGCCAAGATCCTGCAGTTGTACCAGATCCAGAAGATCCAGCACGGTTTCATGATGGTCGGCCCTTCAGGTACCGGAAAGACCAACGCCTGGAATGTCCTACTCTCGGCCCTTGAGAGGCTTGACGGTGTCGAGGGTGTCTCGTATGTCATCGACCCAAAGGCAATGCATAAGGACGCGCTATATGGAACCTTGGATCCCACCACCCGAGAGTGGAACGACGGTCTGTTCACCCATATCCTTCGAAAGATCGTGGATGATGTCCGCGGTGAGAGTGGCAAACGGCATTGGATTGTTTTTGATGGAGATGTCGATCCCGAATGGGTCGAGAACTTGAATAGGTTGGTTTGCCTGTGCACCATCGCTACTGTGGATTTGAACCCTTTCTTTCAGTGTTCTGGATGATAACAAGCTCCTGACGTTACCAAATGGTGAACGTCTCAATCTGCCTCCGAACGTTAGGATCGTATTTGAAGTCGAACATCTCCGATACGCTACGCCCGCCACTGTCAGTCGTTGCGGTATGATCTGGTTCAGCGACGATGTAGTGGAGCCACCCATGGTCTACCAACAATACCTCGATACCCTGGCTTCCGTGCCTTTGGATGGAGACGATGAAGATTCCATAGATATCCCTGGAAGGCGCACGGACGCTAGTGCCGGTTCGAATTCACCACACCTTGCGACACAGAAACAGGTGGCAGGCATCCTTCGGCCTTACTTTGCGGAGGGAGAGCTCGTTAGTTCTGCCCTGGAGTTTACCGCGAACATCGAGCACATCATGGACTTCACTACCACTCGCGCCCTGACTACCTTGTTCTCACTTCTCAACAAGACCGCTCGCAACATTATCGAATATAATATCCAACACCCCGACTTCCCACTGTCCCCAGAAAATGTCGAACAATACGTCACCAAACGTCTCCTTGCCAATATCATCTGGGCCTTCTCCGGAGACTCAAAATTGGATTTACGTGCGGAGATGGGCGAATTCTTGCAGAAGCAAACTGGTATCGACCTCCCTCCTCTCTTTCCAGGCAGCTCATTGCTCGACTACGACGTTGCTATCTCCACCGGCGAATGGATTGCGTGGCACACCAAGGTCCCGTCCATCGAGATCGAGGCGCAGGCGGTCACCGCTTCGGATGTTGTCGTTCCCACCATCGATACGGTTCGCCACGAGGAGGTCCTGTACTCTTGGCTCTCGGAACACAAGCCCCTCATGCTTTGCGGCCCTCCGGGTTCAGGAAAGACCATGACCTTGTTCAGTGCTCTCAGGAAGCTTCCAGACATGGAAGTCGTCGGTCTCAACTTCTCCAGTGCCACAACCCCCGAGTTGATCCTCAAGACATTCGAGCAATACTGTGAATACCGCAAGACTCCCAACGGGGTCATCCTCGCTCCCGTGCAGATTGGACGTTGGCTAGTCGTCTTTTGCGACGAAATCAATCTTCCAGCTGTCGACAAGTACGGCACCCAAAGGGTCATTTCCTTCATTCGTCAACTCGTCGAAGCAGGTGGATATTGGCGTGCCTCCGACATGGCGTGGGTCAAACTCGAGCGGATACAATTCGTCGGTGCTTGCAACCCCCCAACAGACCCCGGTCGAGTTCCTCTCAGTCATCGTTTCCTCCGCCACGCTCCTTTGATAATGGTCGATTACCCCGGGGAGATTTCCCTCAAGCAAATTTACGGGACCTACAACCGTGCTCTCCTCAAGGTCGTACCGAATCTCAGGGCTTACGCAGAGCCCCTCACAGACGCCATGGTCGATTTTTACCTCGCCTCTCAGAAACGCTTCACCACGGACATTCAAGCACATTATGTTTACAGTCCTCGAGAACTTACGCGTTGGGTGCGTGGAATTTACGAGGCTATCCGGCCCCTCGAGATACTTTCAATGGAAGGGCTCGTTCGTGTGTGGGCACACGAAGCTCTCCGTCTATTCCAGGATCGTCTAGTTACCGAGGAAGAGAAGCAGTGGACCGACGACAATATCGACACGGCTGCCTTACAGCATTTCCCTACGGTCAACCAAGACGAAGCCCTTGTGCGGCCGATTTTGTTTTCCAACTGGACCTCAAAGAACTATATCCCTGTTGACCGAGAGGTTCTGCGGGAGTATACGAAGGCAAGGCTCCGGGTCTTCTACGAGGAAGAGCTGGACGTCCCTCTTGTTTTGTTCAACGATGTGTTGGATCACGTCTTACGTATCGACAGAGTGTTCCGCCAGGTTCAGGGACATCTTTTGTTGATTGGTGTGAGCGGAAGTGGAAAGGTACGCGGTTTGTATTCTCTTGTTTGCTGAAGGGTTCATGTTTCGGTAGACCACTTTATCTCGTTTCGTTGCCTGGATGAATGGCCTCAGCATCTTCCAGATCAAGGTTTCCAACAAGTACACCGGAGAAGACTTTGATGAAGACCTTAGGACCGTCCTTCGTCGCGCTGGTACCAAGGGTGAAAAGATCTGCTTCATCATGGACGAATCAAACGTTCTCGATTCGGGTTTCCTGGAACGAATGAACACTCTTCTCGCCAATGCTGAGGTTCCAGGTCTTTTCGAGGGCGACGAGTATTCCGCTCTCATGACCGCTTGCAAAGAAGGTTCCCAACGAGATGGCCTTATGCTCGACTCTCACGAGGAACTTTACCGTTGGTTCACTCAACAGGTCGCAAAGAACCTGCATGTCGTTTTCACCATGAACCCTCCCGAGAACGGTCTCGCCTCCCGTGCCGCGACTTCCCCAGCCTTGTTTAACCGTTGCGTACTGGATTGGTTTGGAGATTGGTCCGACCAGGCCTTCTATCAGGTCGGAATGGAGTTCACGCTCACCCTTGACTTGGATCTCGCCTCGTACAATCCTCCTGGGCCCTTCCCGATCGCGTACCGCGAGCTTGCAATGCCACCCGTTCACAGAACTGCCGTCGTCAACGCTCTGGTTTACGTCCATCAATCGTTGCACCATATTAATCAACGCCTCAGTCGCCGTCAAGGCCGCTACAACTATGTTACCCCTCGCCACTACCTGGACTTGTGAGTTCATAATTTTTCGAGCACCCCTTTTAGTGCCTCACCGAGCCTTTTTCTCAAGTATCAATCACTACGTTCGACTCCACAACGAGAAACGCGAGGAGCTTGAGGAACAACAGCGACACTTGCACGTCGGCCTTGATAAGCTGCGTGACACTGTTACTCAAGTCGAAGAGCTGCGTAAGAGTCTTGCGACCAAACGCTCCCAGTTGGAAGCTAAGAACAGGGAGGCCAACGAGAAACTCCAGCGAATGGTTAACGACCAGAAGGAAGCCGAGCAGAAGAAAGCCGCGTCAATCGATATCCAAGCTGCCCTCGTCGAACAGGAGCGTTTCATCGCGCAACGACAAGAGGTTGTCAAGGCTGACCTCGCAGACGCAGAACCAGCTGTGCTTGAGGCTCAATCAGCTGTCAGCAACATCAAGAGGCAACACCTTCAGGAAGTCCGAGCTATGGCGAATCCCCCAGAGGCGGTTAAACTGGCGATGGAATCCGTTTGTACGGTGCTTGGTCACAAGATCGACAGCTGGAGGACGGTTCAAAATATAATCCGACGCGACGACTTCATCCAACGGATCGTCAACTTCGACACTGCGACACAGATGACGAAGCCCGTCCGCGACCTCATGAACAAGGAGTACCTGAGTCGGTCGAACTTCAACTTTGAAGTTGTCAATCATGCCAGCAGGGCTTGCGGTCCTCTCGTCAAGTGGCTTGTTGCCCAAGTGAGGTTCTCCAGCATCTTGGACAGGGTTGAACCACTGCGAAACGAAGTCGCTTCTCTCGAGTCCCAAGCCGCGAACACGAAAGAGCAGGCCAAGACGATCGTCAACATGATCGCGGAGTTGGAAGCCTCCATCGACAAATACAAGTCCGAGTACGCTCTCCTCATTAGCGAAACACAGGCCATCAAGGCGGAGATGGAACGCGTCCAGCACAAGGTCGACCGCAGTATGACACTCTTGGAGAGTTTGTCGTCCGAGAGAACCCGTTGGGAGTCCGGAAGCAGAACCTTCGACGCGGAGATGAGCACCATCGTGGGAGACGTTCTTGTCTCTGCTGGATTCCTAGCGTACGGTGGTTTCTTCGACCAGCACTACCGAGAGATGATGTGGCAGGACTGGTGCGATCACCTGCAGGAAGCCGGTATCAAATTCAAACCCGAACTTGGTCTTCCCGAGTACCTTTCCACCGCGGACGATCGGATTGACTGGCAGTCAAAAGGACTACCATCCGACAACCTGTGCACCGAGAATGCCATCGTCCTCAAGCGCTTCAACCGGTACCCCCTTGTCATCGATCCGACTGGGCAGGCCACGAACTGGATCCTCCAGGAGTACAAAGGGAGAAAGATCACAGTCACCAGTTTCTTGGACGAGGCGTTCCTCAAGGTTTTGGAGAGCGCACTGCGATTCGGCAACCCCCTGCTCATTCAGGACGTGGAACACCTAGATCCCATCCTCAACCCGGTTTTAAACAGGGAAATCAGGCGCACTGGCGGTCGTGTGCTCATTCGACTCGGAAACCAAGACATCGATTTCTCTCCGTCCTTCATCATGTTCCTCACGACGCGCGATCCTTCCGTGGAGTTCTCCCCCGATATTTGCAGTAGGGTGACGTTCGTCAACTTCACGATGACCAGGAGTAGTCTTCAAAGTCAGTCCTTGGATCAGGTGCTCAAAGCGGAGAGGCCCGACACGGAACGTAAGCGCACGGACTTGATGAAGATGCAGGGCGAATTCAGGTTGCGACTTCGAATGTTGGAGAAACTGTTGCTCCAGGCACTGAACGAATCGACCGGTAACATCCTCGACGACGACAAGGTCATTGATACTCTCGAGACATTGAAGAAAGAGGCCGCTGTCATTACGAAGAAGGTCGAGGAAACAGACCTAGTCATGCGAGAGGTGGAGCAAGTCACCACAGAATATCTCCCGCTCGCACAGGCTTGCAGTGCAATCTTCTTCATTTTGGAACAGCTGAACTTGGTTAATCATTTCTACCAATTCTCCTTGCGGTTCTTCCTCGATATCTTCGACTACGTCCTTCTCCACAACCCGAACCTGAAGAATGTTTCCGACTACGCTCAACGGCGCAGTATCCTCCTCAATGACCTCTTCCTTGTCGCTTACAAGAGAACATCTCGCACCCTTTTCCACCGCGATCATGTCATGCTTGCCGTGCTGCTTGCCCAAGTCAAGTTGCGGGGAGAAGAAGAGATCACCGATGAATACGAATTCTTGCTGGAAAGTGGTGAAGGCGCGGTCGCTGTGCCCGGAGGTAGCGGTGGATCCTCGCTCCTTACCGACGAACAATCCCGTCGTTTGGAGCACTTTGCGAAATCGTCTCTTTTCAAGCCTGTCCAAGAACACGTTATGGCCAATGAAAGTGTCTGGGCTTCGTTCCTGGAAGCCACTGCCCCCGAGAGGTCCATCCCATCTCCTTGGGATCCAAGCACTCGTAAGTGGTCCACCAAGGTACAATTGATCGAGGATCTGAACCCCCCTATAGCTGCCCTGAATGCCGTCCGTGACATGCTCGTCATCAAGTGTCTCCGACCAGACCGTCTTCTCCAAGCGACCGCAACTTTCGTACAGACCGTGTTCCAAGTCGATCTCGCCGCAGAGTCCGTTTACGCGCTGGGAGCTATGGTCAACGACGAGGTAGCACCTGCTACTCCATTGGCACTAGTCTCCGTCTCCGGATACGACGCCAGTTACCGCGTGGACAACCTCGTCCGAGACTCTAGTGCCAGATGTGCTTCGGTGGCCATGGGTTCGCAGGAGGGCTTCACTCAGGCCGACCAGGCAGTGGCATTAGCAGCGAGGCAAGGTACTTGGGTGCTGCTTAAGAACGTTCACCTAGCGCCAACGTGGCTCGGACAACTGGAGAAGAAACTACAGACGCTCAACCCGCACCGTAATTTCCGTTTATTCCTGACGATGGAGGCTAACCCGTCCATCCCTGTCAATATTCTTCGCCAATCAAGGATCATTATGAACGAGCCACCTCCGGGTATCAAAGCCAACCTTCTCGATTCCTTACGCAGCATTCCTCCCTCGCGTTTGTCCCAGGGACCTGCGGAGAAGGTCCGTTTGTACTTCCTGCTTGCCTGGTTCCATGCCGTGGTACAAGAGCGTCTGCGCTACGTTCCATTGGGATGGAGCAAGACCTACGATTTCAACGACTCCGATATGGCGTCTGCCTTCCTCACGATTGACTCGTGGCTTGGGCGTGCTGCCAAGTCGCGTGCGAATATCGATCCCGCCGTCATTCCGTGGGATGCCGTGAAGACGCTCATCAAACAGTCCGTGTATGGGGGAAGGATCGACAGCGACTTCGATCAGCGGATTTTGGACGCCTTCGTCGACGGACTGTTCACTCCTCATGCCTATCACGTGGACTTCGACCTCGTCCCGAGCACAACCGGCGAACGCACGCTCCCTGTTCCCGATGGAACGAAGCTCGAGAACTTCCTTTCGTGGGCTCAGCGGCTTCCAGATCGCGAACCGCCCTCGTGGCTTAGTTTACCCTCTACTGCGGAGCGGCTGATTGCCGTTGCACAAGGTACGTATCACCAGCATGAGGCTGGGATCCGATGTATTCAAACTCCTGATAGGAAACGAGCTTCTCGGCAAACTGAGGAAGATGCGAATGCTGGCAGACGATGACGATGACACTGCGCCCGCTGTCGGAGCTCCCCAAGGGCAGACTTCACAACAACCCGCCTGGATGAGGCAATTGCACGACCGTTGTATGGAGTGGATTGGCCAACTCCCCGCCGTGAGTGATCAACATCCAGTGGTCGCCGTTGGATGGGACCTAACGAAATATTGCAGAGTTTCCACACACTTTCTAAGCAGGGTTCAGACAACTCCGACCCTCTGCATCGGTTGTTCTTCCGAGAAGGCGTGATCGGACAGAAACTTCTTTCCCAGGCCCGCAGGGACCTTTCGGACGTAGTGAAGGTCTGTGAGGGTGCTCTAAAGCAGACTAACCACTTGCGAACCCTCATGAGTGCTCTGACCAAAGGTAGGCCCTATTTGTTTATTTTCTTTGAGGAACGAAACTGAGGTACCGTTCAGGAACTATTCCGGATCACTGGCGGAAGTACAAGGTTCACAAAGCGATGTCCGTTTCAGAGTGGATCCCTAACTTGGCTCGGCGTTTGGAGCAATTGGATTACATCTCTGGATTGGACAACTTGAACAATATCGAGGTTTGGCTCGGTGGGTTGTTCTATCCCGAAGCCTATATCACCGCAACTCGGCAGGCTGTTGCACACAGGAAGAAGTGGAGTTTAGAGACGCTTCATTTGCAGTTGGATTTGGAGAAGGTGAATGACCCAGAAGCTTTCATTATCGATGGTGAGGTTTTCACGATTTGTCTGAATCCCTTGCCATACAAACCTCAATTGCACTTGTTTTTCAGGTCTGGTGCTTGAAGGAGCTTCTTGGGCGACAGACAAGCTCGAGCTGAGCCAAGGCGAATTGGTGCGGCTCAACCCTTCGCAAATTCGTTGGGTGCAGTCGAATGAGGCTTCCAAGGGATCAGTCAATCTCCCGGTTTACCTGAACAGTGATAGGAGCGACGTCTTGTTCACTGTGGATCTTCCTTTTGATGGCAGCGCCGGTGCCTTGGTTGCGACCAGGGCTGTCTGTTTGACGGCTTAGAGACGATGACGATGACGATATACGATGTTTTTGTTGGAATAGCCTAGACGATGCTACATACTTGTTGTCGTACTGTTTTCATGCATACTGCATTTTTAAATGAGAGGATGATGTGGATTTACACTCGGTCATAACCGTTTAACCGAGCACCCCGGAACTACGTGTAAAACCTCCCAATCCACCTCGATGCCCTTGGTCCTAAAGATAGCCCGAGCGTCTTCGGCTATAGCCTCGAAACCTCCGGTCGCCAGTGCCAGGATCGTAGGACCCGCTCCCGAAAGACAGATTCCCAGTAATCCAGGGTGCGTTTCGGGCGTAATATTAGACGTCACTTCGGGTAAACCGGGGATCTGTATCGTGCATTACGTCCAGATGGGAAATAGGAGGAGGGGAAGTAAGAATTTACCAATTCTTTACGATAGGGTTGGTGTACTCGATCCTTCATTGCCTCGTAGATGAGTTCTGGGTCGGGAGGGTTTGCGGCGAGGGCGGTGGTGAGTACGGCGAGCCGTTGTAAATTGAATATCTATAGGGGAAAGCGTATGTGAGTCCAAGATGGAAGGTTGAAGAGGGGGAGGGGGAGGAGGGACTTACGAGGTCTTTTCGTGAGTAAGATTGAGGTAGGACCTGCCTCGCGCTCGCAGTGCTCAACTCGAACCTAGGTATGATCGCGACCGCCCTGATACCCTCCGACCACCCAAACCGAACGTAATGCCCAATCCCGACCGGGGGTTTCGGCGGGTTCAACCCCCAATCCTCTCCAGCATCAGGCGGGTATTCAGGCAAGACCTCGCTCAGAGGCACAGAAGCCGCTTCCGTCGCCGCCGCGTCCAGCTCTCGCAAATACGACCCGACGAACCCGCCGACGAGGGCGGCGGTGACGTTATCAGGGTGCCGTTCGACCATTAGTGCGAAGTCGAGGATTCGTGAGGTTGAGAGGTTGAGGTTCCCGAGTTCGTTTCCTAATAACACTCCGGCGATGACTGCTGCTCCTGAAGATCCTAATCCGCGGCCGAACGGGATCTCATTGTTCACTGCGATCTTCAGTTGGAAGTTTTGTGTGGTACCGTCGGAGGAGGAAGAAGAGGTCGTAGGGAATTTTTGGATACCATGGCACCGTAAGACGTACAGTGCGACTCGGGTGGTCAGGTTTTTGTAAGGATCCAAAGGGACTTCGTTGGCCCCTTCACCAGTGTACTCCAATATCGGCGGGTTCCCGTGAGGTCCATCGACCGGATCGAAAGTGACGGTGAGGGTGAGTTGAAGCGATAAAGACAGTCCCACCACGTCGAATCCAGGGCCGATGTTGGCCGACGTCGCCGGTACCCTAATCACAAAGGAGGAGTGACACGGTTTCCCAACGGCAGACATCCTTGCTGAAGGCGGGAGACACAAAAAAAGTCGAACGAAAATGTGAGATCATTTTGTCGGTGTGTAGATCTGACTCGGTTGAATGCTAAGACTGCGTTTGTGAACAGCGCTTGTTCTCCGCCAAAACACCGACTTGTACTTGTATTCCATCGGTCGGGAAACAGCCCGAGAAAACGCCCTTGTAAACTACCTACAATCGTACAACAGAGGAGAGAAAAAGTGTGAAAAATTGTGGACGTATTGTACAAAATGCTAAAAACCCAGTGAGAGTTGCCTGCCTCGTTCTAAATGACTGTGAACTGTGGTTGACCGAGACGGTTAGACAAACACATATCACCGAGTCAAAGGGTCGTGCACTCACATAAACCATATCACCCGTGACCCCTCGCTGAGGGACAGGAAGAGCAACTAGAGATTCATGAGCGGCAATCGGTCAGACTTTGACTCGTTCAAAGAACCAAACCGGGAGACTATACGCACTTGGCTGATGATTCATCGCTGCGTGAAACGTTGCGATCCGATAATACCCAGCCCGCAAGCCTCCAGTTATAACGCACGACAAAACGCCATTCACCGCGGGGTCGCTCATAATCTTAAAATAGACGAAGGTTTTCGGATCCGTTGGTGTGGTCTGACCAAACCCCGTTAGGTGCTCGATAACGATATGGGAATGGCCGATAACGTCCCCGGCCGCGTTGACTTCGACGGGGGCAGACATGAAAGTCGTCTGCGAGCTCGTGAGCCAGCCGGTATCGAGGTGGTTGACTGCGATCTTGACAGTAAACGTCTCGTTCACCCTTATCGCCGCAAAGTTTGGAGGAAAGATGAACTTGGCCGAGGGCATGTTGTCTACGCTTGGAATAACGCCTATTGGGGCGGTGTTACATGATCCGCCTAAAGATTT
>Ga0307515_10006807_pt1 | contig 22735 bp, 6 predicted proteins | sample 17_EM_MG_FD_194513 | JGI IMG/M metagenome (GOLD analysis project Ga0307515, IMG submission 194513) | Populus trichocarpa ectomycorrhiza microbial communities from riparian zone in the Pacific Northwest, United States - 17_EM | ecosystem: Host-associated > Plants > Roots > Unclassified | place... | reverse complement strand
CACAAAAACAAAACATCCAAACCCGAGCAAACCTTCTAAACGTGATCTAATTTGTAAAACTCACAACCCGTGAAATTCTAAACTCGAATTCAGTCGAAAAGCTTAATTACCAACCAATTTATTTTTTAAGGATGAAATCAATAAAAAAATATTAATAAAAAACTTGCAAAAGCAAAAAAAAAATGGATAAAATTTGATAGAAAAAAAAATCAAAGGAGGATGAAATTTGAAAAAAAAAAGTAAAAATGGTTCCAAACAAATAAATAGCAATTAAAAAAATAAAGATCAAATTTAAAAGATTAAAAGAATCATAGGGGCTAAATTTGAAAATAATTGGTAATTTGATAGATTATTTATATATTAAAAATGGTGGGGGGTGAGATTGAATAAAAAAATTATAATGTTATAGCTTATTTTAAATTAAAAACAATGGCAATTAAAATGATAATGACCAAATGATAGTCATAGTTTTTTTTTTTTTTTCAATCCATTTTTTTAGGTATTCTTCTAGGATGCATTTTTTTTTTTTTGGCACAAAACATTTTATAGAAAAGAGATTACTTTTCAGATCTCCTATTGTTTGTTGAACACAAAAATTAGTCTTGTAGATCACCCTGAAATTTAGCTCTATTTAAAAGATATATATTACATTTCTAGTAACATATACACTGAAGCAGTCTTGTTTTTACATCATTCGGAGTTTTTTTTTTTTTTTCTCTCACAATAGCTTTCTTGTTTTTTAACTTTATTTTTTTGTGCTTGCAAGTTACAGGGGCCAAAGGCCTGGAACAAAAAAGCTACTCTATATAGCCAGCCGCAATCAGCCCATAACACCATAACATGTCTGCTCTCAACTTACCCAGATGATCTGCTAGGGAACGTAAGAAGATTGAAACCGTCCAGTGTTAATTTTTTTCACAATTTCTCTCATTCCAACCCTGTTGGAGCGTGTTTGCTTGAAGGTGCTTTTTTGCTTAAAAAAAATGAAAAACATCTTCTATCGCTCCAAGCATCAAAGAAATTGAACGTGTGACACAGCATCTACTCATTGCAGGAACAATAACCTCATCTTCTGAGATATAAGAAGCCACAAACATTCAACAAAAGGAATAAAAATGAACACAAAAAGGAAATAAAGTACACGACGAGATTCACTTAAACATCTAGTACATATAAAATGGCTACGAAAGCAGCATACAAGTTCCAGATAAATAGTTCTTGCTAACAATAACACAATGCTCTCGATTGAAACCCAGTTCCAAAAATACAAAAAAAGGTATCAAACTAACGAGACATTCTACTGCCTGGAAACAGAATCAGTGATCACCAGGCACGCTCTTAATGATATCGGAATCACCTGGAAAAATACACAAGAAATTGACAGTCAGTAGAAATAACAGGATATGTCTCTGAATATCAAAGTAAAGGCCAATTCTATATACCTGGATCAATAATGCTGAGGCAGCACACTCTGAAATATTTACCACAAGCAGTGCCCAAGTCGACATTGTCTGATACAGTATTAAACTCACATGATGAGGAAAAGGATCCACAGAGCAAAAGGCGAATTTTAATGAAAATAACCAAACATGACCAAACTTGATAGCACGAACTGTTTTGAATTCAAGAAATACCATTTGCAGGTGTTAAAAAAGTAGCAACTATACTTTCAGAAAAGGGATTGGAGGAACACACCATAAATGAAAGACACCGATTAAATCCTACTCTAATGGTTATGGCATTATTCAGCAGACTAACCTACCAATTTCAAATACATATGTTGCATGACTTTCAGATGAGCTATGATATTAGAATAAGTAGCAAGGTATCAATTAGAGTCCTGCACTACGCTTCAGACTCATTAACTTAAAACCATAATTTCCAACAACAAAAAAAAGCACTGAAGAGAACATCAAGCTACAGAATTCCAAATATTAGCAATGGCAATTCCAAAAGACAAACGTTAGATTACAGAATGAGGATGGAAAAAATATAATTCCAGATTTCCAAGTAAACATCAGCCCTGGATACAAAAGGCAAGCTCTAAAGCTAATGCTAACTTGACATTAACAAGAAAGATGATAGAGCATTAAGACAGGAAACTCACTTCCGTTGTAGTGGTGAACTCCAACCTTCGCCAACATAGCATAATACTCAATCTCAGATTTTCTCAGAGGAGGGCAATTGTTGGAGATGATTATAAGCTTCCCTGCAGACACAAACAAACACCTTAACAAATCTCCAACATATGAAAACAAACAGACAGTGCAAAAATCAAACCAACCACAACGCTACACCCATATTAACCATCCGAAAACAAAAGCTCGTAACTTTCTCCGCCAGATCAAGATAACATAACTAATCAATCAGAACCCATTTTAGAATAGCGAGACACTAACCCCGTTAACCAAGTGAGACACTGACCCCATTTATCAGATCAACAACAAAACAATCCAAATCACAAAAAGAGAGTAGCATGTAAAAGAAACGGAAAATGGGTGCTTACCCTTTGAGTTTCTGAGAGATTTAAGCACGGTCTTGTACCCTAGAGTGTATTTTCCACTCTTCATCACAAGAGCTAGTCTGTTGTTGATAGACTCATGAGTCTTCTTCTGCAAAAATAACATACAGACCGATCAAAAAAGATGAAAAAAAAAACCGAAATATTTAAGGTTTTCTATGTAAGAAAGTGGAAAACATGAGAGGATGAGGTGTAGATGAAGATTTACAGTTTTCTTGGCGGCCACCATGGTTGTGATGTGAGATAGTTCGGCGGAGAAAATAGGGCTTACCACAGCGAGGAACACTGGAATAATGTGTACTTATATAAAGAGGAGGCTAGGGCTTTTGTGGAATGATCTGGTTGGATGTGGGCATTGTGGGGTATTTTACACACGGTTTGGGATACTTAAACCCGGTTTTGTTTGTTGACCTTAAAAATGTTTCGTCAGTGAAGGTCCCTATAGTTTAGTGATTAACTCACATAGAACCTCATAGTTCAAAGAGAATCAATTAAGTCCTTCGTGTATGATTTTTGTATTGGATTTTCGTCTGTTTGGAATTGTTGTGCTTTTAAAACAACTAAAAAAATTGGTTATAATTTAGACCTTATAATTTAGCAAAATCAATTAAGATTTATTATTTTTCAATTTATTTTGATTTTTTATTTTAAAAAAATAGAAAAGGTGAAAAAAGTAGATAGTATGGAAACTTGTATAAAAACTCAAAAACCAAATGCAAAAGAACTATGCTTTTTTATTATTAGAATAATATTGGAGCTTCTATAAAATTAAAGGAGCGACATTGAGAAATTTTAAACTAGGAGGTTAGAAGTGAAACATTTTTGAATCTATCTACCCTTGTTGTAACCTTGAGTTTTATGCAATTATCCAGCATATCCTTATACCAATAAAACTTGTTAAATCAATGTGCATGAGATCTTGATGGTGATTTTTAATAAAATTATGGAAGTACCTTTGAGATTTTTTATTTTTAGGACGTTTATATTATATTTATACTTAAATGGATGATTAATACCTGATAATAACAAAATAAATGAAATAAATTAATAGTAACAAAACAATAACTAAGAAGTCAATAATCATTCTCGTTGTCTATCTCTCATCTTTTTTGTTGTGGTGTCTTTGGTTGTATTTATTTTTACAGTTCAACTCAGTGTCCCAAGTTGAGACAATAGAATCAAGTTTGGAAACCTAGTAGACGATCACAATCTAATGTTCATAAACCACCTCAGGTTTATAAACCATCACACCACAAATACTGCAACATTAGCTTCATCAGGCTCTATCATCAATCATAGTACTTTGACTGAGCAATTTCAGAAGTTTCTCTTCTTGTAGGCACAAGCAATGCTCGCTTCTTCCGTAGGTCAATTGCCTCATAGTTCCTCAAGTATGTCACATTCTGAATAGGTCTTGGATTCTGGTGCTTCACATCATATGTCTTTATATTCTCTATCTTTTGTCTTTGTGCCCCCTTCGCCCTCCATTCTTGTTATAATTATTGATGGCACTCTCATACCCTTAGCAAGTGTTGGTTATGTTGTCACACCTCACTTGTCTCTCCCTAATGTTTATCTTATTCCAAAACTTAGATTGAATCTTGTTTTTGTTGGTCAATTATGTGATTCTAGTAATTATTTAGTCATTTTTTCATCTTCTTTTTGTTGTGTACATGATCTGTAATATCAAAAGCTGATTGGGACAGGCCATAGGGAGAATGGACAATACATTTTGGATGAGTTAAAAGTGTTAGTTGTTGCTGCTACTACTACAAAACATGATCTATTATTTGTGTCTTTTTGGGTTATGGTAAAATTAAAAAGGGGTATCGTTGTTTTGATCCAATAACTCAAAAACTTTATGTGTCCCGTCATGTTGTCTTTTTTTAGCATATACCTTTCTTTTCTATTCCATCCATTACTCATAGCTTGACTAAACCTAATTTTATTTGTATAGATTCCTTTCCTGAGGACTCTGATATTTTATCATCTCATGTTCCTAGTACCTCAGATACCCCTTCTTATGTTCGACCAATTTGTACTCATCATTCTGCATGTACTGACACTTTACTCTCCGGCACACCCGAAGCTCTATTCTCATCTACTGTAACTCTCGGGTAAATTTCTGTATTTTGATTTACATTTTAAAAAAAGGACAAATAATTAACTAAAAAAAATATAGGAATTAATGGAGTGGAAATTATTATCTAATAAGGTTAATGTGGGACAATGATAAAATTGAACAAGTCAAACTTTTGGGCCAAATGGTTTTAAAACAAAACAAGAAAGTACTTAAATGAAAAGAGAGAAAAAACTTGTAAATATATAAACAAGTTGGCCGGCCATGTTAGGGCTTGAGAGGGAGAAGAAATTGAGTGGAAAATTATCAAGGTTCATCCAAAACAAATCACAAAAAAAGGTAGAACTAGTGATTAAGATATTCTAGGAAGGGTTTGAACAAGGAAATCTCAAAAGGAGAACAAGGAATTTTTCTTATAAAGGGGCAGCATTGAGAGGAAAATAAGGAGACGGAGGAAAGAATTTTTTGTGGTGATTTCAAGCTTCCCATTTCTTATTTATTTGGGTTAGAAGGTAACAAATCCTTTTCTCTTAATTAAATTGATGCAATTAGTGTATTAAGATTTCATTTAGTTGTATTAGTGTATAGTTGTGGTATGAGTTGTGAGGTTGATTGGGTTAATCTATGAAAGTGTGATGAATTAATGTTTAAATAAGTGAAATAATAGTGGGTAATGTTTTAATTTGTAAAATTGAAGAAATTATATGAGTGATGAATTGATATTGTTGTTTGTTAATTAAATAGGTTGTGTGGTAATGTTGATGATGAAGAAATTATATTAGTTATGAATTGATATTGTTGTTAGTTAATTAAATGGGTTATGTGATAATGTTGACGATGAAGAAATTATATTAGTGATGAATTGATATTGTTGATTGATAATTAATTGGTGAATAAATTATATTGGTGATAAATTGATATTGTTGATTGATAATTAAATGAGTTGTGTAGTAATGTTGTTAATGAATTAATTAAATTAGTAATGAGTTGATATTGTTGGTTTGATAATTAATGTGGTTTTGTGGTGGTGTTATTGACGAAATAATTAAACTAATGACAAGTTGATTGTGTTGATATAGAATTAAATTGATAATGAGGTGACATTATTGATGTAGTAATTTAACTGGTAACGAAATGAACCTACAGGAGTGGGTGAGGCTACAAGAACCACCCAGCAGACAGGTTCAGCTAGCAGAACGTAAACACCAGGTAGGTGTATAGCACCTTGAAATTTTTTCTAAACTTTAAATATTTAAATTATCTTCTCGATCAATGAAATTTTATGCGCCATGCTGATAAACTTTCCCATGATAATTTATTATATGAATGAGCGACTGGTGGGCCAGTTATCTTGTTATGGAACTTGTGCCCTGTGAATGGACAACTGGTGGGCCAGTTATCATGGTATGGAACTGGTGCCCTGTGAATGGGCAACTGGTAGGCCAATTATCCTGAGTTAGAATTGGCGCCTTATGGCGTGAACAATTTCAGATTTTAGATTATTGATTTTGTGATTAGTACTTGGAAGATGAGTTGTAAATTTGGAAATTTCTTTGTGAATAGCTAAGGTATATAAATGTAAATTTTAAACGCTATAATTGACCATGATTATCTTTTGAATTATTGTGCATGTTCATCTTAATATCGCACATCCTAATAGCTTTGGTGATTACTCTCATTATTAGCAGCTCTCTCTTGGACATGTAAATCAATAATAATAATAAATACTTCTTGTATATTTGAAGGTTATTTTGTTATGTATGTATGCACTTAAATGGATTAGCTTAATTAAACTTGTACTCTAAAGTGTAATTATTTTTCTAATTATAATGGTGTATATATATATATAAGCACATAGTTAATATTATTTGTTTAATAATAATACTTAAAAGATTAAATATGGTGGAAGGAGGTACATTAAATCTATAATCTATGATTATGTATATAATTGTTAAGATAATTGTTTTTCTTTATTATAGTTAATATGATTATTCTTTGAATTGATATGTTAGAGAATGTGGAATATTATTAATTAAGAAATGTTGGAGTATAATAAAAATATTGAATTGTGAAAATGGTTTATTAGGGACTGGTGTTGATTTTATCGATAACTTGGGATATGCTAAATTAAGAAAAACCCTGCCGAAATTTTTGTAAAAAAAAATCATGAATTTTCAAATATATTGCTAGAAATTATAGGGTTGTTACATCTACAGTCTTTCAAGCTTCGTATAAGATTGTGGATCCATGTTTACATCAATCCATATGCATTTGTAAGTTCATAAAGCTACTAAATTTTGCTTATTTTTGTTATTCTTCATCATTTACTTCATTTTTAGTTTATATTCATTGTCTCTCTAAGCTTTCTTCCTATAAAGAGGCAATTCTTGATCCTTTTTGGCAGCAAACTATGGATGAGGAACTTTCTGCTTTGCATTATAGATACTTGGAATTTGGTTCTTCTACCTCCTAGTAAGAGTGTTGTTGGTTGTTGGTTGTTGTTTGGTATATAAGATCAAAATTAATTCTGATGAGTCCATTGAGCGATATAAAGTTAGGTTGGTTGTACAATGATACTCTCAACAGTATGGTATGGATTATAAGAAAACATCTGCTCCGGTTGCAAAAATACTATTCGTTCTCTTATTATCGTAGCTTCAGTTCGTCAGTGACATATCTCTCAACTTGATGTTAAAAATGTCTTATTGAATGGAGATCTTCAAGAAAAATTTTATATAACTCCTCCTCTTGGTGTTTCACATGACCCTGAGTATGTTTGTAAGCTCAAGAAAATGTTATATGGTCTCAAACAAGCATATCGTGCTTCGTTTGAGAAATTTTCTGTTTTTCTGTTGTGATCTCGTCTCTTGGATATATCTCTAGTTGTCATGATTTTGCTCTTTTTATTAAGTGTACCAATGCATGTCGTATCATTTTTTCCTTAATATGTTGCTGACATGATTATTACTGGTGATGACATTGATGGTATCTCAATTTTGAAGATAGAGTTGGCTAGACAGTTTGAAATGAAGAATTTGAGTTATCTTCGATTTCCTGAATATTGAGGTTACCTTTGAAATGAAAAGCAAGAAACAATCTATTGTTTCTCAATTGTTTCTCAATTCTCAATCGAAACAGAATATCGTGCTATAACATCTACTACCAGAGAGATTGTTTAGTTACATTAGTTACTTGCGGATATGAGAGTTTCCCTTTCTCACCCTACTCATATGTATTGTGACAACCAATGTTCTATTCAGATTGCTCACAACTCAGTTTTTTATGAGCGAACTAAGTACATTGAGATCGATTGTCATCTTACTCGTCATCATCTTAAGCATGACACCATTACCTTGCCTTTTGTTTTCTCTTCCTTGTAGATTACAGATTTCTTTACCATGTCGCATTTCATTTATCGTTTTCGTTTTGTTTTCTAGTTGGCAAACTCTTGATGTTTATAGTTGTCACATCGTGAGTTTGAGGAGAGATGTTAATAAATACTTTTATCTTGTTTTATTTATTAAGGGTATAATGATATTTTTATTTTAGCCTATATATAATATCTTTGTATTTAGGTTAAAAAATGTACTTTAGAATAAACAGATTAATGAGAACTCTAGCCTCATTCTCTCTTATGTTCGTATTTTTTTATGTTAATTTGGATTGTTTTAACAATTTATATAAAAAATAATAAAAATCATTTTTATTTTGATTCTGAGATGGATTGGAGAGGCTACGAAAGTGGTTATGTTGTGACCATTAGGGTCTGTTTGAGAGTGTAGTTGCAGTTGCTTTTTCAAAGTGTTTTTCATTTCGAAATGCATCAAAATGATGTTTTTTTATTTTTTTAAAATTATTTTTTAGATCAGCGCAACAAAACGATCCAAAACATAAAAAAAAATAAATTTTTAACAAAAAAAATTGAATTTTTTAAAAATACAGGTTGACCTGTGTTTCCAAACGATCTCTTAGAGTCATTCAAACTACATGCAGAAATTACATTCAATATGCGTGGATAATAGTGACTATATTGAAAAGAGTTCTTCCGGTGGTATTTGTATGGTTTTAATCATGATATTATTGCATTGTTTTAATTTAATTACATGCATGAAAACGATGTTGTTTTTATATTTTATGCATAGTTGAGTATAAAATTATTGAACCTTGAAATATAAATTCGTTCCATAAGATATTGGAGTGAACTGAATAGTTGGTAGACGGAGAACTCTTGTCCTTGATGATCAAAAATCATAAAAATAAATGAAAAGTTGTTTCATTCTCTCTCACCACAGTGATAATTGCAAAGAAAATAAGTGTGACAGACGTTTGATGTTTTCCTAAGTGTTTCTGCCTGGAAAATGGGGGTGTACTGCAATAAAAGAAAAAAAAAATAAACCCCTCGCTGTATTTGTTTCCTGAAAACTGGTTTCTAAGAAACCACTTTCCAAACTTTCCTGTGTTTATTTGCCGTTGGAAAAGTTGGTCAACGGAAAAAACATTCCGGTCAAAGGAAAATTTGGCTTGATTTCCAGGAAAGTGTTTTCCTTTTATTTTGGACAGAAAACATTTTTCGGAAGTTGTGAAAAATTTAGAAATGTCATATTATTTGTTGATTATATCAAATTTGGTCCTCAAAGATTGCTCTCTATATATATTGTTTTGAATATTTATTTTTCAATTTCATCCCTTAAAATTTAATTTTTATATTAATTTTGGTCCTTGTTTTTATAATTGTTATTTGATTTTTCCTTATCATTTTTTAAATTGAAATTTTTTATCTATCAAATTTGATCTTCATTCTTTTGATTGTTACTTATTTTATTTGAAATAATTTATAAAATGTTAATTATTATTATTTTAATTTCTCCATCTTTCAATTTTTTTATTTTTTAGATTTGATCTCTATTATTTTGATTATTATTTATTTTATTTGAGATAATTTATGAAATTATATTTTTTTTCAATTTCATTTCCTTTCAACTTTTTAATTTGTAAGATTTGTTCCTCATTATTTTAATAAACTTGAAAAAAATAAAACATTAATAAGTTATTTTCCAGCTCATTTTCCATGACATAATCAAATACTAGAAAATATTTTCCAACTTATTTTCCATTACACTACCAAACATCGAAAAATAATTTATTTTCCCAGAATTCACTTTTCAAAAGGAAACTACTTTCCAGCAAATAAACGGCGCCTAAAATACTTATTATTTTTTCTATGTAGAAAATTAGTGTTTGGCGTGGCAAGAGAAAAACTCTAAACCCCTTTAGAATATACTATCCTTGTTGTTTATGCTTTGCCGCGTAGCGGGCTATTTTTTTCTTAAAAAATAATTTTTGAATGTTGAAATAAGATAAAGAAATAAAAAAAATTAATTATAATAAACATGTAATTTTGGTTAATCCGATATATCTAGTCAAACCTCAATTAATATCATGAGATTCGAATACAAAATAAAAAAAACAAATAAAGAGGGTTATATAGTTTTTTTTAAAAAAAAACATGTTAATTTTTCAAATCCGTGACTCGGGTTATTGGACATGAATCACCTAATATAGAAAAACTTTAAATTTTAATTTATGATAAATCAAATATTAAATGATAACATTGAAAAAATAATTTCAATCATATAAAAGAATTAAAAAAATGAGGATGATAATTAAAAAATAAAATTATTTTTTATTTGATTGAATGATCAAATTAAAAAAAATTAATAAAATAACAAGAAAAATCAAAAGAATAAAAGTTGAAAATATTGTTAAAAAAAATCCCGACATAGACTCAATTAAAAAGCTTAATTCTCAATAAATGTAATGTTAAAAATATGAAATAAAAAAAATCAATTCTAAAAACTTGCCAAAGTAAAAAAAATCAAAAGAATAAGGATCAAATTTGACATGAAAAAGATGAAGGAGGGTGAAATTGCAAAAATATAAAATAAAAAAAAATTCTAAATAAGAAAATAGCAACCAAAAAACAAAGACCAAAATTAACCAATGAAAAAATTGAATGGGGTGGAATTAAAAAAATGTACAGTGTAATATATCATTCTAAATGAAACAAATATTAATTAAAAGAAACGTGACTAATTGTGAAGGAAAAATAAATTAAAGGGCTGATTTAAAAGTCTAGAAGGAAGCCTTGAGCAGGGCCTGCCTGGGCCACTTTCCTTGTCGACGACATCTTTTTCAACTCATCGGGATCAGAGTTCCTTCACGGCCAAGAGCGAATCTACTTTCTCTTTCTTTTAACGACTTTTAAAAAGTTAATGCAAAAACCAAAGAGGAGGGAGAAGAAGATAAAAAGAGAAAAAAAAAGCTACCGGTGCCAAATCAAACCCTCTCAGTTTATACAAGCCACCCAGGTATGGAAGGAATACCGTGAAAAATTAAACATAACCACAAAAGATAATGTTTAGTGATCGAACGACTACTCACATGCCACCTAAAGGGTGCTGAAGCCTCCAACACTTGTATATCCTATCTATTATTTTTAAATAATATTTTATGTTTATTAAAATATTAAATTACATGTTACAAACTTGATTATAACAAATAAAAAAACTCATATGATGAGAAAGCCCTGAAAGTTATTATTACAAATTTTGTCTTTGAAAACACTAAAGGTACTATCTTTTTTAAAATCAAATAATATCAAAGCTCCTTCTAGCCAACTTATTTTGTTTTGCTTTTAAGGGAAAATGTATAATTTTTTTTTATGAAAAAAACATAAAGATATTTATAATTATAGTCAATTTTATAATGAGAAATAAATTCTATAAAAAAAACTCATTTATCTTAAAGATATTTTATTTATATTACATCATTATATTATTTCAATCCACAATATAATAAATTTATAGCTATATTGTTTTCATGAAAAACGTTTTTTTAATAGATCAGAAATTTAATGAAGATTAGTTTTTCGAGATTTTTCCAAAATTTTATTATATAGATTTTTTTAGATACTCTCGCATCTTCAGCACGTGTTAAATATTATAATACGAGATGCTTTTTATTTTTAAACATATTAAAATAATTTTTTTATATCTATATATCAATTTTTTATTTGAAAAAAAACATCAGTTAACTCTCAAACAAGCACTTACGATGGAGAGAAACCCAGTCCCCACGCACACGCGCAGTTTCACATGCTCTCTTAGTCTCTTTCATTTTCCAATTTCTAAGCCCCTCAAAATTTCCTCTAGGGTTTTCACTCCTTAAAAAAAGGAAAAAGAAAAATCCCACAAACCAAACCCCGATGGCTGAAGTCATTAACATGCCGGTCGATTCCCTTGACCGTCGCGGCGGGAGTGGTGGCGGAGGAGGAGGACGCGACAGGAAGGATAAACCAAACACCGACGATCAATCATCTCCTCCACCACCTCCTCAGCCTCAACGACGCCGTGAGAGAGACTCAAGAGAGAGACGCGAAGACTTCGATAGACCATTGAATCGACGCGGAGGCGACTACCATGATAGGAATCGGTCTCCGCCACCTCCGCAACGAGAGAGGGAAAAAGAGTATAAGAGGAGGAGTAGTACGAGTCCTCCACCACCATTGCCGTATAGAGATAGGAGACATTCGCCGCCGCCGAGGAGGTCGCCTCCGTATAAACGGTCGAGGAGGGAGGATGGTGGGTTTGATGCTAGGAGAGGAAGTCCTAGAGGTGGATTTGGAGGTGGTGATCGAAGGTGAGTGGGTTAGGGTTTTGTGTCATTTAGAGAATTTTACTAGTTATTTAGTTAATCGAGGGAGTTTAAATATTCATAATGTCAACTGAAAAGAAAAGAGAAGAAAATACGGTAGCCATTTAGTTAATTGTGCTGTCTATGTGGGTTTTATCTTAAATTCTATGTAATGAAATAATGTTCTGATTTAAGTTCAGTGTGGTTGAACCTGAGCTTAAATTTGAATTTGAAAGTAACTTCATAATTTTAATTGGCAGCGATGAACTGACTGCCGTTAGACTATTAGATTTCATACGTGGACAAGGTGAATCTTGAATTTTTTATCTGGGTGGTTGAATTTGCCTTCTCATTCTTTTATTCGTGCTGTTTTGTTTATGGCTGCAGTTCGTGTTTGCTATAGTTATGACTGTTTTGCTTGTAGTTAATCAAGCCTGAACTCTTTATCTGTGCATAGGAAGTGTTTGCAATATTTGCTTATGATTGTAAATATTTGGCTTAGCAAATTCTTTTATGCAATATTTGCTCACAAATTGGAAACCTGTTTGATGTAGGTTTGGATATGATTATGGTGGTGGATACGAGCGTGAGATGGGAGGGAGGCCAGGGTATGGTGAAGAAAGGTCTCATGGCCGATACATGGGTCGTGGAGGTGGGTATCAAGGTGGTCCTTCAGGTACATGCTCAACTGCTTCCAATGATTTTGTTTCAAAATTTTAAATGTGATTTCATGTGCTTTGTATAATTTTTATGCTGGATATAATGGATCTAGGGCACTTATTTACAAGTCACTTTGCCAATAATTAGCAACCTAAGTTGAAGATTTGACTTGATTTGAGCCTTTTGCATCCATATTTATATCTGATTTTGCTGCTTTTTTAGTGACTTTGGTTTTGTTACAAGGTGTTTTTGCTACTGAAAATCAATTAGCAAATGAGATCCCCTAGGAAGCTTACTGAAGAATATTTTATCGCTTATGAAAATTCAACTATAGAACAAAGGACAGTTACTGCCACTTTTTTCTTCTACTAGTATTGCTACTTTAAGGCTATTTACTATTATTTTCTGCCTGTGCTATTTGATGAAGTCGAGTTCACTGGGTGCTATTATTGTTGTAGATTGGGAATCGGGGCGTGGTGGTCATGGTGATGCTTCCAACACCGTGTCTGCTCAAAGGTTAGTATTTAGTCTTGTTATGGACTCTAGCTCTGGATGGAGTTTGATTTACCTATCATTGTCAAAATGCGGTGTTTGGTGTTAACGTTTTTGTGAATGAGTTGGCTAGACTTAATCTTTGAGCATTCTCTCTCCTGTTGTTTTCAACTCCATAGATTAGAAATTTTACTGTATATTCTTTATGCTCATCATTCTCACATGGTAACTGTATATTCTTCAGAGAGGGCTTGATGTCATACAAGCAATTCATCCAGGAGCTTGAAGATGATATACTGCCATCTGAAGCTGAGCGCAGGTACAGTGTGGGTCTTGATTTTGGCTTGTCCAATTTGTGACCTGAAAAATGTGAAATCAAATCATGGCTTTTGATTGTGCAGATATCAAGAATACAAGTCAGAGTATATTTCAACTCAGAAACGGGTTTTCTTTGAGGCTCATAAAGACGAGGAATGGTACTTCTCTTCCCTTAGTTAATAACCGATACTTCTGGTGGTTTCAATGTTCTAACAGAACTTGTCTATACATATACGTAGGTTGAAAGACAAGTATCATCCAACCAATTTGGTTGCAGTCATTGAAAGGTGTGTTCTACTTACATAGTTAATGAGAAAACCTTGTCAAGATTTGTATTTAGCCTAAGCAATTTTTTCAGTTCATATTTAGTTTGAGTTTGGTTGTTCAATTTTAGTTGCTCATTTTTTTGTTGTTTGGTTGATTGTTCTTTGAAAATGCTTTGTAGGAGGAATGAACTTGCACGGAAGGTTGCAAAAGATTTTTTGCTGGATTTGCAGAGTGGAACATTGGACTTGTAAGATTGGAATTCTTGCCCTTAAAATTTACATATTTGAACCTTGCATGCAGGCCTTTATTTTTATATTGTCCTTTAAAGCTTTCATTTATAATGCAGAGGTCCTGGTGTGAATGCATCATCGTCAAATAAATCAGGGCAGGCAAGTGATCTAAATTCTGATGATGAGGCAGAGGCTGGTGGCAAAAGGAGGAGGCACGGTCGGCCACCAGCTAAAGACGCTGATCTTCTTTCAGCTGCTCCAAAGGCTCATCCAGTGAGTTCCGAACCCAAGAGAATCCAAGTTGACATTGAACAAGCACAGGCCCTTGTATGCAAACTTGACTCTGAAAAAGGTGTTGAAGACAATATTCTAAGTGGGTCTGATAATGAAAAAATGAGTAGAGAGAAATCCCATGGGAGCTCCACTGGCCCAGTTATCATCATACGCGGCTTAACCTCAGTCAAGGGCCTTGAAGGTGTTGAACTACTGGATACGCTTATAACCTATCTGTGGCGAGTCCATGGTTTGGATTATTATGGAATGATTGAAACAAATGAAGCTAGGGGTCTTAGGCACGTGAGAACTGAGGGAAAGAGTTCTGATTCAAGCAACAGTGGAACTGAATGGGAAAAGAAACTTGACTTGCGCTGGCAAGAGAGATTGAGGGGTCAAGATCCTCTAGAAGAAATGACTGCTAAGGAGAAGATAGATGCCGCTGCAGTTGAAGGTTTGGATCCATATGTCCGGAAGATTAGAGATGAAAAGTATGGGTGGAAGTATGGTTGTGGAGCCAAGGGTTGCACAAAGCTCTTCCATGCTTCTGAGTTTGTGCAAAAGCATCTCAAGCTGAAACACCCTGAACTTGTGATCGACCTGACTGCCAAAGTGCGGGAAGAGCTGTATTTTCAGAACTATTTGAAGTAAGCAGCTTCTTTCAACATAATTTTTTCTCCTTATTTCATAGATCACTTGACAAATACTTTATTTTCATTTTCAGTGATCCAGATGCACCTGGTGGCACACCTGTTATGCAGCAGTCATTACCGGTATGATTCATCAAGCCAAATATGGGAGTGTTAAATGTGAAATTTGAAAAAGCAAAAAGTAAAAGTCTATAACAATTAGAAAAGGTCCTTATCTTTTTGTTCATGGGTGTGAGAGGCTGAATAGTGGTATGCTGTTTACAAATGTAAGGTTAGGTACCTGCAGCCTGTCTTCGTTGAAATATTGCCTTTCTCCATATTTTATTTTCTGTGATAGAAATAAGGGAGTGAAGGTAACTTTTAGTTTCATCTTTTGTTAGACTCCACCAAAAAGAAACAAGGTCTGGTAACTTCAAACTATTACCTCTCAAAACTATGCCCTCTTCTTGGAAAACTACTTTGTTATTCATCTCTGACCACTTAGAGCATGTCAGTTTAGGGTTTGGGCTTTTCCTTGCCATCGTTTCCCATTCGATGTTGGGAAAACAATTCACACATCAAATATGCACTGATGGAAGTGAAAGCATACACATGATTAGCTTTTCTTGTACACTCATAGACAAGTGTATGGTCCACAGAGCCATTTAGGTTGAGTTTCAATGCTCATACAGTAGCCGATAAAAAAATAATAAAGCTGCTTCTCTACAACATTCTCATGATCTGTGTCATGAAATTATTGATAGGTGCCCCCCTCTCCTACACTGGTAGGTAATGATGCATGGTAGCCAATGCAGTTATCATAGATATGTTCCCTCAATCTACAGTCAGTGTTTTTTGGTCAATACTCATTTTGCTGTTGTTTTTTAAAGTAATGATGATGAATTCTCCCTATTATTCTTGCTTATGATTACTCATGTTTTTCCTCACTGCAGAAGGATAAGCCACAAAGGCGCAAGCTTGGTCCAGAAAATCGATTGAAGGATGAACGTGGCAACCGTAGAGAACGTGAGAATAGAGCAAATGGCAACGAAAGATTTGATAGGTCTGAAAATCCACAGTCAGGTGACTTCCAATCTAATGATGGTCCTGATGGAGGAAATTGTGATGAAACAATGTTTGATACTTTCGGAGGACAAGGCATCCGTGTACCTCCTCCTTTCCCCTCAGATATAGCTCCTCCACCAGTTTTGATGCCTGTTCCCGGAGCTGGGTAGGTTGAGAGTGGATATATTTCTCTACTTTTTGCAGGTTTTTTTAGGAGCTTGTTCTGATTGCTTGTTGTACTTGCAGTCCACTGGGGCCTTTTGTTCCTGCCCCACCTGAAGTGGCAATGCGCATGTTTAGAGATCAGGGTGGTCCTCCTCCATTTGAAAGTGGAGGTAGAAATGCAAGGCCTGGGCCCCAGTTAGGTGGGCCAGCCCCTATTCTTCTATCACCAGCCTTCCGACAGGATCCCCGACGTATACGCAGGTAACTTTTGTTGCGGCCTCTTCCAACCTGATTTTGTATTTTGGGTTGTGTACAAGCGAGCTTTCCAATGTTGCTTCCTTTTCCCCTTGAGACTGCTTCCATACCTTTTCTTACATGCAAAGAAAAATTGTCTTTATAGATCAACCTGATCATGTCTTTTCTATGTGAAAAATATTCAATCAATGAAACATGTTTGGAATGGGGTTCATATAAATTTAGCGTAAGCTGGATTAAGACCCACGCCAATCAAAATGATGTGACACTTGTCATGGATTTCCTTACCAGCAAGTGCTGTGGTGTATACTCTATTTTTTCAAAGCAACAAGCATAGTTTGTTGGGTTGAATCTTGAGCATAAATCATAAAGTATTATAAAGACTTGTGTTTTTTTAATCCCCCAACCTCTGCAGAGAATGAGAGTTGCACAGTTGCATTTTATTTACAAGTTTAAACCAGTGACATTGGGAGGTTACCATCTACAAAGATCTCATGCTTGAAGATTGAGAAAATTAATATAAAACCATTTATGTGGCCTCACCTAATATGGCTTTTTTTTCAGAGACAAGTCAGTTTTTGCAGCTAATATCTCTCAATCATGATGCGCTCCTCTGAATTTTTTGCAGCTATCAAGACCTAGATGTGCCAGAGGATGAAGTCACTGTTATAGATTACAGGAGTTTGTAGGGGTCACTGGTGGTTCATGGGAGGACTTTCAAATATGATTTTTTTGTTGAGCGAAGGTAATTTACATGCTGGGTAGATGTCTTTTATTTGAGGCAATCCAACTGTAGAAGCGTCTCCTTGTACTTGAAGCTGTAAAGGAGGGCACTTCTTTAAATCCGCACACTGAATCGAATCAGTAATTAGAAGTGGTCCTGATATTTTTTCTTCATCCCTGCCCACTTTGTTGTCTTGAGAAGATGGTTTTCTGTATTTAGGGGTGGGAATATACAATTATTGACAAAATTGTATCTGTAGAATGGCCTTTGTGCAAAGCAGATTTTCATATAGCTGTTGATTTGTTTTCTGTAGCTTGAGAATTTTTTTGTTGTTAATAAAACAAAGTTGGAACCCTAGTGGATCCGATGATAACTAACCAGATGAATGGTTGAGTGAGTATTTATCAGCTGAGTAGTGTGTTGAAAACTTGTAGATGATCCCTGCACAGTGCTCCTAATGGATCATTTGTTTCAGTAAGAAGCTTTGCAATGTCGAGTACTTTCCTTGAAGTTATCGTCTTAGTTTCTCTTCCACATTCTTGAGGATTACACTGATGAACTGGTATTGCTTGCACTGCATTCAGACAAAACACAGTCGATCCATTGATTACTTTTGGAGGGAGCTAAAAGCAGAAGAAGCCTGATTTCCAACCATAGGCAATTGTATGCCGTTCGCGCACAGCTATCAGCAGGCACCATCCATTGATTACCTTTAGCAGAATCTTTCTTCAAAAACTATCCGTTACCTTTTCAAGTCGATCAAACATGAATTTCAAGCACCAAAGAGCTGAAATAATCCAAAACGATTAAAGATCACAAACTCACAAGGGTTCCTAGAACATGCACAGCTGCAGCTTTACAATATCACCTGGTGCGTGCTACTCCAGTTACGGACGTTTAGTAAGTAACTAGCTATTTATCCTGTGTGCGCTTTCCCGGGCCGTAAATACAGGTAATTTTCTAAAAACTTCGAGGTATAAATTAAAAAGTTCATGGAATAATCTAATTAAATAAATTAATAATTATTTATGTAAATAAAAAAATATTAATAATAAAATAAAAAACTGAAAAAATTAAGAGAAGGATGTAGGCTAAGATATTTGTTCCTGCAAAATGAGATATTTACTTATTTTTATTTGCTAAATTTGCTTATTAAAATCAATAAAAACTAATAGAAACAAACAAATACGGAACTAAAAACATTATGCAAGGCTAAGTATATAAGAAATATTATTTAAGAATAAATATTATTTTATAAAATAAAGTTCACCTATAAAAAATTAAAAGAATTATTCAAAAAATTAAATAAAAAAATCATGTTTAAAAAAATTTATTCAAAAAAGATATGCAAAATACACAACCTAGGCCATGAGAGAAGGATATACTGATACATAAGAAATTAAAGATAACCACAAAACTGTATTTTCTTTTAAAAAAGTAACGTTGAATGTTAAAATCATAAAAGAAATTGAGGAAGAAAGGAACCCGAATCGCATGAACTTGCCAAACTTGTTATCCATGTCAATAGATCAGAAGCATCACAGATGAAAAAGCCTAGAAACCCATTCCACATCAAATAAAATGTTGAAAGATGAAACGGGAGAAGAAAACCACACAAAAATTGTGATTAAAAGAATGAGAGAGAAAATTAAAATGAAAAATAAATTAGAGGGTATAAAAAAAATCTAAATTAGAGGTTTAATTTTAAAACAATTAAACTTTAACAAAAGGGAAAATAAATTAAAAGAATAAGGGCTAAATTGAAAACAATAAAAAAACATAAACTTTGATTGAAGGATGAAATTGAAAACCAATAAAACTTAGCAAAATAGTCAAGGGGAAAAAATCAGAACTCAAAAGAATAAGGATTGAATTGAAAAAAATAATATACAACAAATTGTAATTCAAGGACTAAATTGAAAATAACTAAAACTTTTATAATAGGACCGAGGATGACAATAAACAATAAAAAACAAAAAGACTGAAAATGACAAATATAAAGAAAAGAGGATAAATGTGCACTTTCTTTGGAAGAGAGAGAAAAGAAAGAAGAAGAAAAAAGAAACGACCGCCAACAAGAAATCAACCATAATATGTTGACACGCGCTGCCTCATAGGAAGAGGACAATAACGCGTCCAATGATATGGCGGAAGGGCAAGTTTGGTCACCAGATGAGTCTGCACGCACTACCTAGACACTGCGGACGCACCTACTCGCTGATGCGTGAATGTGACGCGCCGGCATCTTTTGTGAATAAAATAATTGTTTTCCAATGTAGAAATACCAGAATGCCCTTAATGAACATGGGGATCACAAAAAAACCATAATGAAAGTACACAAATTCCCCTAGATGCATGCCTTGATTTTTGTCTTTTCAAAGAGTATAATATTATTTCTACTGTATTTCAAAATGCAAAAAAAAAAAAAAATCCTTGGTCAACAACTCAATTTTTTTTACTTCAAGGGTAAATAAGTAGACATGGTTGAGGTTTTTGTATAGATGAACTATAGTTTGAAGTAAAAAAAAAAAATTTATAGTTCATCTATACAAAAGATAAAAACAAAATTTATAAATTAATAAGAAAAACCCCTTGGAAAATTAAATGCATAATAATAAATTAACCATAATTTAAAAGTTCTCTAAATGAAATAAAAGAGAGAAGAGATATTAATCAAAATAACAATATTTTTTTGTATAAAAAATATAAAAAGAACCATGAATTTAAAAAAATCAGAAAAAAATGAAAGGGCCAAGCGCTAGTGGGCCTAGTAAGCCAATCTAGCACGTTTGGCCCATATAGTTAAGGCCCACGCACAGGCCTGGCGTGACAAGCCCGCACGACAGAGCCCTTATTTGTTTTTTTGCTTCCCTTGGGGCCTATAACATGTCGCCCGACCTAATTTATTTTGAAAAAAAATTAAACAACACAAAATCTGATTTTGCCCAGATTTCAGCCACTATGACAGCTAAAAAAGCACTTATGTATTTTTGACCTAAAAACCAGTTTTTCAATATATTTTTGACCTTATAAAACACCTTAAGATCCGTGATAAACCTATTCATGCCTAAAAAAAAAGTCTTCCCAAAAACCAAAATGAACCCGATACCAAAAATCAACTCGAGCTCAAATATATTTTTTCACAAACTTTAAAAGTAAAAAAAAAAATATAATATGAACTTTCCTCATCAAATTGAATCATTTGACACAAATAACATGTTTGGCTCATTTTTCATTTTGGTTCCTCTTCTTTCAATCTCATCCTTTCATAATAAATCAAAATTAATTGGTCTTTAATTAGAACTATATCATTGAGAAAAAAAATTTGAGGACCACATTAAAATAAATAAAAAAAATTTTGTACAGTCTATTAACAATAATGTGTGAGAAGATAAACAATAAAATCTTGCACAAGGAAAACCAATGCCTTTTAGTTTTATAGTTAACTAGATTATTAGTCTGCGCTATACTATGAGCTGAATTAATTTTTTTTTTTTAACATGAAAAAATATATTTAGACATTGCATCTTTCTAGTTGAAAGAAAACGTGTGGAAATTAATCTGATATGACACAATCACATTGACGGATCCAAAGATAACATGAATGATAAGTAAAAATATAGTTTAAGTTAAAATAAATATTTAAGATGAGATTTTTTTAATAAAAATTAAGACAACATATTAGATCGATTCGGGTCAACTTGCCAATCTGCATACCAAGTCATGAGATCCATAGAAATCAAATCAAAACAAATTAAAAAAACAAATTTTTAATAAATCTAATATTAAAGAATAAATCTGAAAAAAATTAATTAAAAAAAAGACCCAAAAAATAACCTAAGTCAACTCGGGTAAACCTGCCAAACCCGCGCCTCAAGTCATAAAACCAAAATAACCCAATAGAAAACAAATTGAAAAAGAATTTTGAAACTTAATTCTTAATCAACACAATGTTGAAATATAAAATTATAAAAAAATCAATATAAAAAAAGATAAAAAAAAAAAGACTCGAGTCAACCATGATTAACTTGCTAAACTTGTGATCCAAGTTATGAAATAAGGATAACCTAATAGAAAGTATACTAAAACAAATCACAAAACCTAATTCCCAATTAATCTAATATTAAAGGATAAAATTAAAAAAAAAATCAATTAGAAAGAGAAAAAAAACATTAAGTCAATAAAGTTAAACTTATTAAACCCATGATCTGTATCATGAGTCTGAAATAACTTGATAAAAGATAAATTATAAAATTATAAAATACAATCCTTAATAAATCTACTGTTGAAGAATAAAATTAAAATTAAAAAACAAACATAGATTAGAAAAAGATAAAAAAAAAACAAAGGAAAGGAAAAAAACTTTATTCTAATGAATAATGTTATGTGAAGAGGTAAAAACCCTTTGTTTTTTAGTTTTTTTTGTTAATCAATTCAATATTAAAAAAAAAATTAAAAAAAAATTGATCAAGAAAAAAACTCGAGTCAACTGATTTAACTCGTCAAACTCGCTATTCATATCATAAAAGTGAAATAACTCAATAAAAAAACAAATCTTATATTAAATAATAAAATTAAAAAAAATATTGATCGAAAATAAAAATCAAGGAAAAAAAACCATACTCCTTTAGTATTTTTGTTAATAAACCACCTTGGAGAAAGGAGACTCAACAAGCAACCACATTTTGCATAACCTTACAAATTGGAAAATGATCCCACATGCGATGCTTCTTTAGCCACGGGAAGCAGATAGCATCCATCTTGAATGCTAATGAACTGGTGTAGAACTCCATACAAGTCTTGTATCTGCCTCAACCTTGACTTCCCAATGATCTTAAAGGCGTGCGGAAATGCGCAATCTTATGGCATGAAGATCAAGTGACACAAGGAAACTGGCGAAGACAATTATGTTTGGTCGATTCTACCAAAACTTGAGAAGGATATGGAACAAATGAGGCACCTGGGTCAGATAAAAACCAAAAATGCAACTCTTTGATGCCTTGGCTTTTATAATTTGACACGCTACATGTACACATGTTACAAAACAAACTTACAGGGGGCGTTGGGATGGGGGAAGGAAAATGAAGGGCAAGCTAGCCCGACTCGAAGGGAGCAATGATACACAGTTTGATGAACACACTTCCTCTGTCCTCCAAAACAGTATTTCTACCATGGATTTAGTTGACAGCAAACATAAGCTTTCACTTCCGATGCTTCTTTGATGGAGGCTCCGCTTGGGGCTCAGCCTGCTCAACGTGAAAACTTTCTGTAAGTAGAATGAAACTTGGAAATCTTAAGGGTTTTTTTGTCTTCCTCTTATTTTTTCAATTGTTCCCGCCCGGGGGGGGGGGGGGGGGGATGTTG
>Ga0307515_10006806_pt1 | contig 22738 bp, 3 predicted proteins | sample 17_EM_MG_FD_194513 | JGI IMG/M metagenome (GOLD analysis project Ga0307515, IMG submission 194513) | Populus trichocarpa ectomycorrhiza microbial communities from riparian zone in the Pacific Northwest, United States - 17_EM | ecosystem: Host-associated > Plants > Roots > Unclassified | place... | reverse complement strand
TACTTATAAGTAGCTGCGTGTTTATAGCAAATTGCTGCGAATTGCCGCAAATCGCGACTTACGCAGGTTTTGCAGACCCGATTTTCGCTTGCAATAACGTGCCTAAAAAAAAATTTCCTAATAATCCTATAGCGTTTTAGTCTAGGAAAATAACCCCTATAAAATAGCGTTATATAACACACGACTAGGAGTTACTTACGATAGTTATAGCAATAAAGTACTAGCGACATTATTATATAGGAAGCAATTACCCTATTAAAGTCCTTATAGACTATAATAACCTAGAATACTTTATAACTATAAAGATATTAAGCGGTTAATAAGCCAGGTAAGCAGAGGCACTATTATAATACAATTTTAAGATTATATACCGCCTAGGAAAGATAAATCCTACTAATAGGTTATTAAGATATCCGGATTACGAGATAGGGAGGATCTAGGACAGTACAGGGGAAATAATCCCTATATTGTAAAATTTGCTTAGGAAGAAAGAAGACTCTTTCCCTAAAACTATAGAATTTCGCGGCAGGGTAGAGGTCTTGGTGATGCAGCTGCAAAGTAACATAATTATGGAGCTATAGGATATAGTTATAGACTAGGTTATAGACCAAGCAGACGTTATAAAGTTGGCGTACCCTAGAATTAGCGAGAATTCTGCGGGATGTACTAGAGGTATCGCGGCACCTTTAACTTAACGGCGTATTAGCTGCGAGTTTTTGGATCTAAGGGGGATAGGCGAGATACCTATCTATAGTGTGGCATACTATATAACGGCAGGAGAATCTGCTGGCACTAATAGTTTAAAACGTCTTGTACCACGCCTTAAGTCTATAATAGCGGCAGGCGAAATAGAAGTAAGCGATTTACACAAAACCTTTCCGGATCTTCTTCTTTAAGCTTAATAAAGGGACGCCTTTGCCTTTAGGGAGAGGTAGAAAGATATAGTAAAGACTAACTTGGCCAGAGTTACTAAGAAGCTGTAGTAGCAAGACTAAAAAGGTCTGTTATACTTTAAGGGTGCTATATATATCCTAAAGGACTAAGCGATTTAAGACGAAATTCTAAAGGTCTTCTATAACAACCCTCTTAGGGGTTACTACAGTGCCAACAGAACCCTTAAGGCCGTTTAAAGGAAATACTTTTGGAACGGAATATCTAAAGAGGTTAGGGACTATATATTAAGGTATGATATATGCCAAAGGATATAGATATCTAGGTATTACCTATACGGCGAGTTATTAGTGCTTCCTATTCCGCAGGGACCTATATCAGAATTAATAATGGATTTTATTATAGGCTTACCCCCTACTAAGATAAGAACTAGAGAGGTTACTAACGCTATCCTAGTAATTGTTAATAGGTATATAAAGTTTTTAGGATACTTTACTGTTATAATAACGATTACAGCAGCAGAACTGGCAGACCTATTTTTAGAATAGTGGCTCTTATTTAGCACGCTAAGGGGAATCGTGTCTAATAGAGGCACCGTATTTAACAGTGCATTTTGGTCTTTATTCTATCTCTTATTGAAAATACGGTAAAGGATAAGCACTGCTTTTTACCTATAAATAGACGGGCAAACAGAGCGTCTAAATACGTTGTTAGAACACTACCTCCGCTGCTATATCAATTATTAATAGGATAATTGGATATTGTGGTTGGCTTTAACATAGCACGTATATAATATAAGCATCCATAGTAGTATAAAAATAACCCCTTATAAAGCATTGTTTGGGGTAAAAGTAAATAACCCCTAGAATGTTAAGGACATTATTCCTAAAAAAGAGGCACTAGTAGCGTCCGAAAGAATTAAGCAAATAAGAATTCGCAGAGAGAAACTTAAAAAGCACTTACTAGACGCCTAGGCTATATAAAAAAGGTACTATAACGAAAAACATATACTAAAAGAATTTAAGATAGGAGACGAAGTCTTACTATTTATAAAAAATATCTAAATAAAACGCATTAAGAAGAAGCTGAATCACCAGTAGCTTAGACCCTTTAAGATAGTTAAAAAAACTAAAGGAAACTAAGCCTATAAATTGGAATTACCAAAATCTTATTTAATATATCCTATATTTTATGTTTCCTTACTAGAGCTATACCGGAGAAGAGATAGTATAGAACCGCCCCCACCTAGCGAAATTAATAGGGAACTAAAATGGAATGTAGAAGACATTTTAGACTAAAGATGGCGCTAAAAAAAGCGCGAATTTTTAGTTTGTTAGGAAGGATACTTTTAGGCGCATAATAGTTGGGAACCTAAGAAGTACCTTTAGCTAGGATATAACACCGCAATTAAAACCTTCCTAAGAACTAAAGGTAAAGACTTAGAAATGGTTCCGGATATGCCACAGGTAAAGCAATAGGGAAGACCCCGTAAATTAAAACTATAGGATTAAGTATAGGTATTAAGAATGGAAACGTTTCGCTATTATAACAGGGATCCTAAAATTCTGTAAGAGGAAGCCTATAGGGATCTATAGGAGAACCACCAGGGATACTATTTAAAGAAGACACTGTATAAGAAGGAGTAGTAGCACTATAAGAAGTGGCCTCGGGGATTCAGAAAGATCCCCTAGGGATAAAAGGAGAGTATTTAGCCTAGCACTGGAGATATATAGTAGAGTCAATGGTATAAAGAGGAGCAAAGGGACAGCCTATAAAGAATTAGAAATTTTAAGAAATTATAAGGCACCTATAGGAATACTACCCGTTTATTATATATGGGGATTATAGTAGTGCACTGCGTTTATATAAATTGTTACTAAAGCTTAGAATAAAGGCATCCCTAAAGTATAAAGTTAATTCCCAATAATAGGGCATCCTAGAGGCACCCGAAAGGCACTATATAAAGCTATTCTATAAGAAAAAGGAAAGAGCCAGGTAATAACTTAAACACTAGCAGTAGTAATAGAAGCCTCCTCTTCTATCTTAACGTTATTATTAACGGTATTATCGGCTTCTCTATCCCTAGAAGCATTAGCACTTCTACTAATATTCTTCTTAGAACGATAGGTACGGGAAGGACCAGTATAGGCGGGAGACTAGCGAGGAGAACGTTTATTTTAACGTTTATTGCTATTTTTAGTATCCCTAAGTTCTAAATTGGCGTCTAAGCAGGAATTAGAGAGATGTTAGCTAAAGGAGTTAGCACAGTTTCCAAGTAAGTTACTAGAGAAACTTACCTAGCTAAAAATAGCCCGCGTAAGAGTACAAATATTATTATTAATAAGGACGAGCTATTCGTATATACGCTCCTAGACACTATATATCTAAGAACGTTGCGTTTTTATAGTAGTAGAAACCCTTATAGAATTAAAGAGTCTGCGAGTAAGGGAAGATACCTTCTATCCCCGCCTGTTACTATTAGGATATCAACGGAAATCTTAGATAGCGCGTTAGAGCCTATAAGTCTTATACGTATAGATAGCGGGGATCTAGCATAATTAGCGAAATCTAAAATAGGACGGAATGGGAAATACTGGGACACAGGTCTTTCTCCTACTGCGATAATAGGAGCACTTGGATTTGTTTTCGCTAGAGTAAGGCATCTTATAGATATGGGAAGGATCCTGCGTAAGAGTATAAACGCAGCGATAATAGTATTTTAGGGAAACTGCCGTAGGAGCAATAGACGCTGTCTAGGGCGTCACCAAAAGATTAACGACACTGCCGCCGGTCTAGGGACCACGAGCTATTATAAGAAAATACTCTAAGAAGTTAGCATTATTATAAGAAGATAAGGTGGGGATCCTATTACTTATAAACGTGTTATAAGAAGAGAATAAAGCAGCTGTAAAAAAACAGCTAGAGATATAGAAGCTAAAAGCGGAGATATAGAGGAAACAGTCTGCTAAAAGATAAGACGAATAGTATTATTAATAAAAAGACGCGTGGAAGGCAATAGCTTATAAACTGGAAGAAAATTAAAATAAAGACGTTATTATTAGAATCCATTTTAGGTAAATAGGGATGGTAGCTTATGGACGTATTGTATAGGATAACCTCTAGATTAACTTATAACAAACTCTTATAATAAGAAGGGTGAATCCCATCCAATTTTTATTATTATTATTTTAGTTCCATTATAAAGGCATTATAAGGAACTATAGTGGGAAAAGAGTAGAGGAACTAAGGATAAAGTAAGGTTCTACGCTAGTAAAGAACTAGCTATAAGCCGTATTATAGAGTACCTTTTTACTAAGAATTTCCCTAGTGGTTTTAGCCGGAACTCTATAAAAGCTTAGTAGAGGCGAAGTCTTAGAGGATTAAGACCCTTAAAGGGGAGGCAATTGTAACGGAATTCTCTAGAAGGTACATATTAGATGAAACAGAAGGAGGTCTTATCTATGTTCTAGAAGGAGGTCTTATCTATATTCTATCTACGTCCCAGAAGACACGGTTAGACAGATAAGGGGTAAAGGGTTTTACTAGCGTCTTAGAAAGATTATATAGGGAGCTGGTTCTCCTCTAGAGAAGAACTAGTGATTAGTCTCTGAATAGAAGTAGTTAGAAGCATTTGTCCTTTAATACGTGAAACTTATTCTACCTTTAACTTACCTTTTATTTACCTTCGACTTACCTTCTACTTACCAGTAACACTGTCGATTAGATAATTATACGTTCCGGTTAGGCTGGCCTCTTACAATATTCTAAGATTATTAAATACTATTTACTATTATATACAAAACTGTTCTACTCTATTAGTATATCCCTTAGTAGATATTGTATAGGTATACAAAAAGTTAAATATTAATTCTAGAAATAAAAGCAAAAGACTAGTAAGGCTTATATCTAAATTTAATAAAGAGACACTTTATTAAACTACTTTATCAACTTAAGGCGCCGGCTTTTAGATCCTATACCTTATTCTAGCCTATGTATACTAGGTTTAACACCCGTTTCACGCTTAAAGCGAATCTTATCTACCTTATCCATATAGCTTACTAGTATAAATAATACTAAAGTAGGTATAGGCAGTATATAGAATAGTAATAATACCTCTATATAGTTATATCGCTATATTTTATACCCTTATATAATACCTAGTATTTCTACTATAAATATCTAACGTTATTCTTCCGTGTTATTAGCCCCGCTAGCCTATTATAAGCCTAACCTACCCCCTATATATATATCGCAATAGTAATTAGATTTAGTAGAATGGTAAAAAAAGCGCAAGTATAGATATAAGGATTAGGTATTAGATACTAAGAGTAAGCTAGAGATAGTATTAACGTATATTACTCTAATAAGTTTACTAGAAAGAATAAGTATAAACCTTAGGCTTTATTACCTAATTCCTTTAGGCGTTTTAAGAATGCTAAATAAGTTATAAGAATATCCTAGGATATATTATTCTAAGACTTCCTTACCTAATAGCACGCTAAGGGGTTCTAATATTAAGCCGTCTATCTTTATATATGGTAATCTATTAAACTAGTAAGTATCCTAAATAAAGCAGTGGCTTTAAGGCGTATAATCTATATAGCGGTTATAGTTACATCGGGAAAATATTCGCAGAATAAGATTTAAGTAGACTTTGTTTAACGTGTTTCGCGTAATTAATATGCAATTGACCAACTTAATATATTTAAAAGTTGGGTAACACGTAGTTAACCTACTCGACAACTTTAAAAGCTAACTATATATTCCTTAACACGCAGTTAACCTACTTAATAACTTTAAAAGCTGACTGCATATTTCTTAATATGCAATTAAGGTAAAGTTATATACTAATTACGTAAATAAATTTTTACTATTTTTTTAGTCTATAGTATGCTAGTATATAACATATTTAACTATTATATATAATCTTATATAATCTTATTACTTAGAGGCTCTATATAAGGCTCTGTATAAGGCTTTATATAGAGCTCTATACGAGGCTTTACATAAAGCTCTATATAAAGCTCTATACAAAGCTTTGCGTATAGAGGCTCTATACGAAGCTCTATATAAAGCTCTATATAAAGCTTTGTATAAAGCTCTATACGAAGCTTTATACAAGGCTCTATACAAAGCTCTATATATAAAGGCTCTGCGCGAAGCTTTGTGTATAGAGGCTCTACACAAAGCTCTACATTAGGTCCCCGCTATATTCCTAATAGCCTCTATACATACCTCTACCCTATATAGCTATCTTATTTTTTACCCTTTTTTTCTTATATCCTCCCTATATAGGGAGGCACCAGAATAACAGCTAGTAGAGAACTATTACTAGAACTAGACAACCGTTACTAGAACTAGATAACCATTACCAAAACTAAATAACCATCGCTAGAGCTAGACGACCGTTGCTAGAGCTAGACGACTATTGCCAAAGCTATATAACCGTCGCTAAAACTAGACGACCGTTGCTAGAACTAGACGACCGTCACTAAAACTAGACGACCGTCGCTAGAGCTAGACAACCGTCGCTAGAACTAGACAACCGTCGCTAGAGCTAGACGACAACGACTAGCCAGCGGGTACTATAAACGACTTAATCGATCGATTGAATTAAGGTAGTATAGATAGGTAGTTATAAATAGGGAGATACTAACAGGTAGGTAAATATAGATAGGTAAGTAAATACAGATAGGTAGGTAGATGCTAATAGGTAGGTAGATATGGATAGGTAGGCAGATATAGATAGGTAGGCGATATAGATAGGTAGGTAATATAGATAGGTAGGTAGGTAGATATAGATAAGTAGGCAGATATAGATAGGTCTATATCTACTACTCTTAATAGCTACTTTTTAGCTATATATATAGATTATATAAAGAAATATATATAATTTGCCTTACTAGCCTTATAAATGGCTTTAAAATAGCCTTTATTTATTATTTATTATCTAAAATATACTATTGGCATAAAAGAGGCAGATGGCTCTAAATATAATTATAGTTACTAAATACGCAGGTTATAGGCAGGCTGCGCGCAGGCTACGCGTAGGCTGTGTGTTAAAAAAAACACAATATAGGCTAGTCGGTCGAGTTGCCAAATGCCCTTAACTGCGCACTAATTGCGTTAACCACCAACCATTAAGGCCATTGAAAGGGTATAATATTTTGCCGATGTACTACCTTTTGTTAGGAAAAAATTTACCAGCATTTAATTTTACTTTGCTGCCATTTTAGCATTTTTTAGCATTTCCAGCATTTTCCAGCATTTAGTAGCTAAATGCGGCATTTATAATTAAGCATTAGTATTTAGCTGTTAAATACAGCATTTATAACTAAGTTTTAGCATTTAGCTGCTAAATATAGCATTTATAATTAAGTCTTAGTATTTAGCTACTAAATGCTAACTATAAGATTACTAAGTATATATAAAAGTAAATTTTTTATAAATTTAATATATTTTAAATTTAATATATACTTTATTAATATTAGTAAGCATATATAAAAGTATAATTTTAATAGTTTTAATAATTTTAAATAATTTTAAATTAATAATAGATTCAATTTACCGTCCGACCCGGTCCCCCTAATGGGTCCACGCAGACTAATTCCTATGGTAAAAACTCAATATTTACTGAGAAAAACCCATTTTTTGGGTGAACAAAAAACCCCCAAGGGAAACGTGAGAGGTAGTACTTCCAGATAGCATCCATACTACATCAACGGGGGGAAAAACACCGTCAGGTTGCTGCTTTGAGACTCCCCTTGCGCGGGAGTGTCTAAAATGCCTGTCTTGCCCTGTCTGCCACTTAAACCAATTTGCCACGCTGTGTATTGCCTGTATTAAGTCGTGTACCTGCCCCTAGCTCCTTCTCCAAGTCTCCTGTGAATATCTCCTGATAATGACGCTTGCGCTCCGCCCGGGCCTGCATGTACGCTCAGGGCGCGGATTGTTCGCGTATGTGTGTGGGTGCTGCGCGGTGTATGTAGTATTCGTAGGAGGGAGGGGGTACGCCGGAGGGATAATTGCCTGTCGATTCGAATGACCGAACGTGTAACGATAGACGTGGTATGTAGCTGTGTTCAACCTTTTTGCTGGGGCTCACCCCCCAGTGAAAAATTTTTGCACCACCACCACCACGTCGCTGCGCAGGCGCTGCGCAGCCGTACACACGTCTCTGCGTTTGCTCTGGTAGTCTATTGACACGATCCAAATGGAACATCAATAGTAGCTGCCAGGTTCCCGGGCTCCACCGCGTGGAGGTGCAGAGGCCGATTTCAGCGAGCCCGGAAGCGTATATTATTAGTGAAATTTAGGGCTTAGTAAGAAAAGTTATAAAGGAGTACCTAGATTACTAGAGAAATAAACTAATAAGATATAAACTATATAGAGGATTATAACCTATTAAAATACTAGAACGTCTATAGGAGACTATATTATAAGACTTTATTATAAAGTTACTAAAGTTAAGAGACCCTATTATTAGATAAGAGTATAACGTAATCCTTATAATAGTAGATAAGCTAACTAAGTAGGGCTATTATATAGTATATACGGGAGAAATCTTAGCGAAAGATATTACTAAAATCTATATTAGAGAAGTGTTTATAAAATATAGAGTATTAAGTAAAATTATATTAGATAAAGATCTAAGATTTATAGTAATATTTTATAAGATATTCTTAGCGGAATAAGGGGTTTACGTAGTAATATCTATAGTATATTATCTATGGATGGACAGATAAATAGAAAGATTAAATTAGACATTAAAATAATATTTAAGATATTATATTAATTATATATAAAATAATTAGGTATTATTATTGCTAGTTATATAGTTTATATATAATATAACACTATAGGAAGGTATAGAGATATTACTATTTTAGGTAAATTACGGATATAAGCCTAAAATATTATTATTACTATAATAAGTAAAGTGTTGGTTACACAAGGTAATATCACGTAGCTACGGTTCGTAGATAGTATAATAATTATTCTTCTTCTTTAATTTATAAGGGAGGGCGAGGAGCTTAAGGCTCCTCGCCACGCTAGTGCCGCGGCGACACGTGACGGCAACTTGCCGCACGTAACGGCAACTTGCTATACGTGACGGTAATATGCCTTATATGGTGACCACTTGCCTTTATTCCCAACACTAGCAACCCTTCTTTTATAGTTGCTATCTATATATATATACCGCTTAACTAGCGGAATAAATATTAATCCTTTTTACTTACTATTGCTATTATAATATAAGTCTCGCTGTCCTAAAATTTGCTTCTTAGTATGTGATACTTTCTTGCTTATAAGTTATGGGTAGGTATCTTATTTAGAGGGCCGCTAAGGCGCTAGTGGTAAGCAAGCTAATAGCGATTTTCTATTTTAGGGATGGAAAATCCTAATTGGCTAGGTTAAGTTAGGGTCTATAGAATATTATACTCCCCCCTCTAAAAAAGTCTTAGTAAGAGAATCTAACTAATTAGACAACTTTAACCGCTGGTTAAAGTTCCTGGATATCTTAAGACCTTATATAACTAAGAAATTTCTAAGGATTCCCTTTTAACCTAACCTTTAACTTGTATACGTAGAGTATTCGTATTAACAAACGTCTTTAGTGCCTTATTTAGGTTTACCTTTATTATTACATCTACCGGGTTATCTTGGCTATTAATCTATTAAATTTTAAAGAGTTCTTAACGCTCGTAGGATTGCTAAAGTGCTATAATATTAATTATAAGGCGCTTCTCCTTTATAGTACCAAGCTTAACTAAACACTTATAGAGGGAATATAAGTCGGTATATACGATTATAGGGATAATAGGAAGTTTAAGTTAATCTATAATTATCTTTAGGGTAGTTCCAATTGCAATTACTATATTAACTCCGCTAACTATTCTATATATCTCTAACACTAGAACGCTTTAAGTAATACGCTTACTCTTAGTTAAGCTCTAATAGATAAGGTTGCCGTAGATTATAAAGTTATTCTCTCTAGTAGATTTATTTATAATAATAATCTTATATCCTAACTAAAAGCTAAAATCTTTATTATTTATAAACAATCTATTAATAAATATAAAGAGCTTAGCGGTGGGAAGATTAATAGGCACGTAGAGTAGTCCCCAATTAAGATGGTTTATTTACTAGGAAAGACGCTTATTTAGGGTAAGAACGTTATCCTTAGTTAGTTTCTGGTATTAAGCGGCAACTAAGAGATTAAAGGAAGCCTTAGGTTAATAGATAGAAGTAATATAAGCTCTATAAGCGCGTTACTCTATATATCCTTACTTTAGAGAATTAACGTTAATAACGTCAATCTTCTTACCTTAACCCTTCTGGCGTAAAGCAATAGAATCCTAGTTTAGGGAGAGGATATATCTATTAAAGAGTAATAATGTTGTTAAATTAAGCTTTTCCTTTAGCTTTGCTATAAGATTTACCTTTACTAGCTTATCTTCTTTAAGAGCTAAAAATTAGTTATCTCCTAAGATAATTATATTATTAGTTTATATGCCAACAATTCTAAACGGAGTTCCTATAGTTATAATAAGGAAGTAGGGATTAAATATAAAAGTAGTTATTAAAAGCTTCTCTTTATAGTACTTACTATAGGTAGCCCACTAGTAAGTTCCTACCTCTACAATTCTATATAATGGCTTAAGCACAACCATAATTATATCTTTGGGATATTAGTGGCGAATTTACTCTAGAAGGTATGCTAATATTAAGCGCTAAAGGTGCGTTTTTGATTAGGTATAGGCCTAAGTAATATCTTATAAATAAACCGCTATTCTATCCTTTATTAAGGAGGGAGCTAATATAACAATGACTCGCTGACTAGCTCGTTAAATTATAGGAGATTATATAAGAATTATCTCTTTACTATTATTATTATAACCTTAGATAATAAGTCTAAATTTCTTAAATAGGGCGTTAGTAGCTTTGCCCTTAATTTTATTAACTATCCTTAACTTAAAAATATAAACTTCATTAAACTTAGTAGGGTTATACTTCTTAAATTTAAAGACTCCTCTTATAATAAGACCATCAATCTCCTACTTATTAGATACTTAGAAAGGAGCTCCTAGGGTTATAATACAACCTTCCTTTTAGAGCTATTTTGCAAGCTTAAAGTCAGCCTTCTCTTTAGCTATTATAAAGGCTATTAATAACTTAACTCTATTCTTAATGGCGGTAATAAATTATTCTTAAAAATTAATAAGATATTAGTGATTTTATAATCCCTTTAGGCAACCTCTACCGCGTTATAGTTGTGGCGCATCTACTATAATTATATTAGGATTATAGTCGCCTTCTAGAGCATATTAATCGTAATTTTCCTCCTAGGTATCTTCTAGGGCATCCTATAAAGGCTTAGAATTATTATTTTTATAGTAAGGCTTAATAATAGTTAAATAGAATTAAGTGGGTCTGTAAGGCATCTAAATAGTATAAGTTTAACTATTAATTATAATAAGTTGGTATAGGCCTAACTATCCTCCCTTTTTACGCTATACGCGTACTTTAGACTAGAGTGGTAGATTAAGCGTAGTTAAGATATTTAGGCCATTTCTTATTCCTAGTGCGTTATTAACCTAGCATATAGCATAGAGACGTCGCACCTTCTTTATTGCCTTGCGAATAGCCTTAGCTCGTTATATAACGGAGGGAGATAGTAAAGAATTATTAGTTATTTAAGGGTAGGCGCTAAAGACTAGTAATATAGGTATAAGTCTATCCGGGCTAGCGGAATTATTAATAGCTTTAACAGCTATTTATAAGGTAAGTTTTTTACTAGCGTCCTTTAGTTCTAAAGAGATAATCTTATATGCGCGGCGTAATAGCGCGTAATATCGCTTTACTTTTTTAATACTATTATATGCCTTAATAGGGACTTCCTTAACCTTAATTGCTATTACCTTTATCTATTATCGGAACTCTATAAATAAGAAGTTCTTTTCTATATTATAGATAATTTAATTAGGGGGTCCTAAATAGATATTAATCTAGTATAACTAAAGGGCATCCTATGCGTTTTTAGCTAATATATCTTTTAAGAAATACGCGGCTTAGAAGGAGGTTAAGAAGTTAATAACTTAGAGCACTGGCTTGCCGCTAAGATATATAACGTTAATAATAATATAGAAGTTAAAGTTATAGTTATCCTTAAGGGTAAACTTAAATCGGCTAAGGGACTTCTGGTTTATTTAGTAGTAATAGCAGTACTTTATAAGATGCTTAATTGCCTTAATCTTAACTTTATAGCCTACTTACTAAAGAACCCTTAGTAATTAATAAACGGATAGGTGGCCAAAACGATGGTATAGTTGGCGTAATTCCGACTTAGTTAAGTAGCTTTAAGTAATACTCTTTTCTAGTTAATAAAGGAGTAACTAGGGGTAACCCTACTTGCGTATAACGGGCACCCAATTATCTCCCTAAATAAGTATATTCTTAAGGTTATTAAGCCTAACGCCTAATTTATTTATATCTTTAATATAAAATAAAAACGGAGTATTTATAGGAATAATATGGAAAGTAATGTATCCTAAGGGGGTTTAGACCCTAATTGTGCTAAGAAAGATTATAGTACCTTTACTAAAGCGAATTATATATTGGCCTGCCGTTAATTAGTTAATCTAAATAGAGCTATTAAGCTGCTAAAGAGCTTAAACTTAAGGTTCTCCTACTATAAATACTTCTACGGCTTCTATATCTGGTATAATACTATAAAAGACGTACGCCAAGTATCTATTATTAAAGAAAAACGCAGAACTCTCCTTTAGCTTATTAAAGATATCTAATTTTGTAATAGAATGGAGCGTAGATTAGTTATTAAGAACAGTAACGGTTTATATACTATCTACCTTACTATACTCCGTAACGTATTGGTTAGGAAAATAGTCCTTAATTTCTATATCTATAAGGAGCTGTTTAACCTTATTAACCTTACCCTTAAGATCTTTTACGCCTTCGTATTAAACTAGGAAGCTTTAAAAGTAGGCCATAGTAACCTTATAATTTTTAATGTTTCTTATACTCTAACGGAACTTATTATATACCTCTTTTTGCTTATTAAAGGTGTATCTAGTTAACTAGTAATTTAGCTTCTTATAAATATAGCACTTCTTTTAGCGATTACTTTAAAATGAACCTCTACGAGGACCTCCACAATTGCCTTATAGTTGACGTTAATTATACCCTCTTTTATATTCCCTACTACGGCCACCATATATTTAATTAGTTTAGTTATAATTATATTAGTCAGGAATACTTTATTAGGTAAGGTTTTCGGTATAAAACTATTAAGATTCTTATATTTATATAGCAGTACCTATAGCAGAGCGTAGCTTAGCATATACTCCTTTAAACGTATTTATAGGTTTATATAGCGCTAAGTTACACTTAGGAACGCTATAGCATACTAAGATAACCTAGTCCCTTAGGCTATTCTTATTTTAGTAAGTTTTAGTAAGGCTATATTAGATTTTCTAAAGTTTATTAAAGAGTAGTTAAAGGCACTTTAAATAAGTCTTTGTTAGGTTAGAAGCAATAACTCTTTAGAACATAGTCTCTCGCCATTTAGATATATAAAGTTAGCGATTCTTATTAGTCTTAAAGTGGGCTCTAGTAAGCTAAAGTATTATATTAAAGCTATAGTTTTTACCCGTAATATAGTTATAATAAAATGTTGCTGCCTATCCCTTTAATATAATAGAGAAAGCGTAATAGTACTAGTGGCGTTAAATTTTAACCTTATTATAACAGTTATAAAAGACCTATAGTTTTACTCTAAGCATATTATATAGTTCTCTTTTAAACTTCTTCTCTTCATCTAAATATACCTTTATTAAATTCGTAACTTTTTATAATAAAGGCTTACCAGTTAGCTAGAGTAGAGGAGGTAAAGGCGAAGTAACTCTAAGTAGGAGAGCACCTCTAGGTGGGAGAGCAGCTTTAGGTAGGGGGTTAGCGTTCTAGGGGTTTTAATATAAATTAAAGTTACCTTCTAAAGAATATAGGTTGTTTTTAGGTTTCTATAGTTAATATATAATCTTAACTTCTATTTATATTAGTTCTTCTATACTAGTAATAATGGCCTAAATATTACTAGTAATTAGGTTACCGTTCTTAGTAATATATACCCTATTCCTATAGAGGAAGTCTTAAAAATCCTAAATAATATTAACGTTGCTAAGTGCCTAGGTATCAGCAGTCTATCTTATAAAATCCTCCCTAAAATACTCCCATAGTTATAAATCGGCGTAGTATTTATTTTAGTAGAATATAATATAGTATAGGAGAAAGCCGTTAACTTATTTTGCGGTATAAGTTATTATATTAAAGGTGAATTCGTCCTAATCTTTATTAATAAGTTTCGCGTACTTAGCTACCTTTAGTAGTAAGGAGTCTTTCTAGTTATTTAAAGTAGGCGTAGCCATGTTTTCGGAGGGAGGGAAGTATTATTGGTGTAGGGATTGTCATTTAGTACGCGTTCATTGTTTAGTACGCGTTTATAACGTATATTTGCGATTATAGGGCTTAGGACCAGTTCTAGCCTTAATCGCGAAGACTTATAAAGCGTATTATTCTGCGTAATGGACGCAAGAATCCATAATCTTAGAAAGGCTTAGGACTAGTTCTAGCCTTTAGATCCTTAGATTTATAGAAGAATTCTATTTAAGGTTTAGAACCAGTTCTAACCTTAAAAGACAGCTTCCTTTAGCACGAGTAGCACTAGTATAGTAGCTCGTCTCTTCTTGGTAATACCTAGCTATTCTATAGTATAACAGTAAAGTTAACCACTAATTAGTGTTGGTTATATAAGGTAATATTACGTAGCTACGGTTCGTAGATAGTATAATAATTGTTATTCTTCTTTAATTTATAAGGGAGGGCGAGGAGCTTAAGGCTCCTCGCCACGCTAGTGCCGCAGCGACACGTAACGGCAACTTGCCGCACGTAACGGCAACTTGCTATACGTGACGGCAATATACCTCATATGGTGACCACTTGCCTTTATTCCCAATATAAAGAAAATAAGTAAGATAGTAAAAGAGAGAATAAAGACTCTAATAAATCTTTATAAGAACCTCTATTTTATAGTAAAAAATATATATAAAAAAAATAAAAAGGTATTATAATACTAAGAGATCTAAGGGACTAGATCTAAAGCAGGGGGGTAAAGTAGAAGCTATTATATAAAAATTTCACAAGTTAACGACTAAGTAAAAAGTTAGATTATGTTAAACTAGGACCATTTAAAATCTTAGTTAAGATTTTAGAAGTTAATTATAAACTTAACTTACTAGCAAAGATAAAGATTTACCCTATATAGTATATAGAGACGTAAAGCTACTAGTTTATAAAGTAGATATATATAGAGGATAAGAAGAAGACAAATAGCAAGTTTTAAAGATTATTAGTTATAAGGACATTAATAACAAAATATAGTATAAAGTAAAGTGGATAGGCTATAATACGATTATCTAGGAGCCACTATAGAACTTAAAGAATTCTATAGAAAAGGTATAGGAGTATTAGAAGAAGATAGATTAGGTAATATTAAGAAGGAGCTAAAGATAAAGGGATTAGTTAAAGGCAATAAATAAGCTAGGATATTTAAGGGATCTACCGCTAGTATATAAGCCATTTCCGCCTCTCTTTAACCGGAATTCTTTCTAGCTTCCTCTGCCTTAAGCTTAAAAAGACTTAATTCTACTAAATAAAGCTCCTTAAAGCGCACCTTTTTATAATCCTTTATTAAGTAAGATAATCGAGTATAAGTATTAAGTTAAGCCTTTAAAGACTAAGGCGCCTTATTAGAGTGGCATTAAACTTTAATAAGGGCCTTGGCTAGCTTACTCTTTAGTCTTTTAGCTGCTACTAATATATAAGACCCTAAGGCAAATTAGATAAGGAACTAGACAGTTATAAAGAATTATAAAACGTGTATACTTAGCGTTAAAGACTAAATAAATATTATAAGACAATTGCATATTTACTTGCGTATACTTAGTATATAAAGAAGGTTAGCAACTAAATAAAGCCGCAATTGTAATATATACTAACTTCTTCTTTATATAATAAAAATAGGACTATATAACTTTACTAAGAGAAAGAATAAACGTTACTAGCTAATTATAACGATTAGACGTAGAGAATTTAATAGAAGGTATTAAGAATAATAAAGGTCATTAAATTAAAGATAGGAATGCTATACCTTTAATAGACAACTTAAAGATAAAAAGAAGGGGGATAGTGTTACGGATCTTATATTAGTAGTAGTAGCACTATTAAAAAGAGATATAAATAGACTAGTAGTGGAAGTATAGGAGGTACTGGAACTAGTTAAACTATAGGATAAGGGGTAACTAAGTTACGTAGTTAGTTACGTTATAAGTTTATAATATAAAAACGTAGGAATATAAGAACATAATATACTAACGTACTAACGTACTAACGTACATTTCTTAGGCGTAGTATTATATATTTAAAGGATCATAGTCCCTACTTAGATAGTTCTTTTCTTTATAGCAAATCTTAGAATATAATTAGAGTTAATCTATTAGGTAACCATCCTAAGTTATTATATTGTTAACTTGTTCTTACCTATATACCTAGCCCACTAATAAGTATACCGTAGTATTTTCTATAAGGCATTGTTATATTCCTTAAGGTTTATTATTAATAAGTAATCTGCGCCCTTATACGAATTAAACCTATCTTCTATAGCCCTCCTTAGTAAGCAAAAGTTAAAAGACTTTCGTTTATCTAGGTTAGCTTCTATCTTAGTTATAATATGCTTTTAATATTTAAATAAGAGTCCTTTTATAAACCAGTATCCTTATTTATAGTTTTCTAAAATTTTAGCCTTAGTAACCTTCTAGGAAATTAGTGTAAATTATTTATAGTACTCACGTATACTACTAAGTGGGTTATTTTTATACTATAGTATATAAGCTTCTAAGAATTCTACCATCTTAACTTGTTAAAAGTAGTTACTTCCTTAGTAGTCTGTCTAAGGCTTTCTTATAAGTTTTATCTATTTACTAATAATAAACTTAAGTAGGCTTTAGACCTAGGTCCCTATTTAATAATTATAATATTTTAAAAGTCCTTAATGCTTCTTATCGTCTATAATGTGGTATTAGATATATAGTTGCTTATACTGTTTAATAAATCATAATATATTTTATTCTATAAAGTAAGGGATCCTTAGAGCTGGTATAGGCAAGGCCATAATATAAGGCAGCGGACTTATAGTTTCTTCTAGGATAAGTAAGTTAAACCTCTATTTCTTGCCTTCTTTTTACTAAAGATTATTAGTTCCGGATATCATAGGGGTTAGGTTTAATACCGCATTCTTTAGGTTAGGAAAACTTTATAAGTTAATAAGCTGCCTGCTTCCTTCTCTACTATTATTATAGAATAGGCCTAGTATTCCTAATACCGCCTTTATTAGTTCTAATGCTATTACTCTTATAAATTTAAAGGAGGCTTATATAAATATAGTAAATAAAAAATTTAAGACTTTTTTCTACTAGTCTTAATGCATTATAACCCTCTTTTTTATCCTCCGTCCTACTATACCCCGTACTTATATTTCTACTTCTAGTCGTCTATTCCGTCTACTATTGGTCTTAGATAATAATCTCTAAAGGTGTTATTATAAGGATATTATTGCGGACACCTTAGGTTGCCCTTAAAACAACCCCCAGACGCCCCTTAAATAGTCACTAGTTACGTACTAGAGGTATATGCCCGTAGTATATAGTCTCCACAATCCTAGGGGCCTTACCTTCTTAAGGATTTATCTCTCTTACTAATCTATCCTATTCTAGTCGTGTCCTTATAGTCCCCTGTCTACAAAGTCCCCTTTTATTTAAATCCTTCCTACTCCTTTTAAAAGGGTAGTCGGCTTTAAGGATCAGATTATTTATTTATATCTTTTATTTATAACTACCATTCTCCTTTAAAATCTCGTAATAACCTAAATAGAAACTCTACGAGTACCTTATAGAAAGCCGTCGCGCTAAAGTAGGAAGGTCCCTTTAATAGTAAAAGATTGCGATAATATAACCCTCTGGGTAAGACGGCTAAATAAGCCCTAATACCTAAATGCTTTAGGAGCTCGAAGACTCTTATACACCTATAGTTACTACTAAGGAAAATATAGATACCCTTTATAACAGTTATAATACTACCAGAAAGTAATTAAAACCCCTTTAGCCCTACCTAGGCTAATTAAAAGATTAAGCGCTAGAGGTAACTCTAAGATCTCCCCTTAAGCTAGAAATGCTAAAGGAATATATTAATACGTCTAACTAGGGAACTAACCAGAACCCTCCTAAAAGACTACCGGCCTATAATTGGCATAGTAGTGGTATATAGACTGCTTATAAGCCAAGTAGGCCTACCCCTTTAGGTAATCTAATCTAACCACTAACTTAAGACTTAAGCCTTATAGGGAAATCTATACTAGCTACTAGTGCTAATACTACCTCTATAGCTGGAGCCTCCCTAAGGCTAAGGTTAAAAAGTTAAGAGCCCCAAACCAATATTCTTTAAGATGGATATTAGGAAGCTGCCGTAAGGCTTTTAGAAGCTATGCGGGAAGAAGCCACTAATAAATATATTAGAAACCTTTAGGAGTAGGTTTAGATCTAGTAAAGCTTAATCTAAGCTAGATAAAATCTTTTATAATCTAGCTAAGACTAAGGGCTTTTTAGGAGCTACCTAGTACCTACCTAAGGAGGTGTAGAAGACTTAAAGAGTTACCTACGCTATAAACGGAAAAAGGTTATAAACTAACTGGCTAAGGCCTTTAGTAATTTAGAACTCCGCTATAGACCTAACGCCTAGTAGTTAGACGATTAGGTTCGTAAGGTAGATAACTTTTTTAAAATGCTAATAATATAAGATAATACTAAAGAATATATAAAAGGTACTAGAACTAATTAAGCTATAAGGTAAAGGGCAACTAAGTTATATAGTTAGTTATATTATAAGTTTAGAATATAGAAATATAGAAATATAAGGACGTAGGTAATGTACTAGCGCACTTAGTATATTTCTCAGGCGCAGTATTATATATTTAAAGGACTATCCCATGCGCCGTTGAGAAAGGCGTACGTATAGGCGAACCAACTAGAGTCTCTAGAGCGAATCGAGTCTTTGCGAAATGAAGTTATAAATTTAATCAATAAATTAAGGCGCTAAATCATTATAATAAATCTCAAAATTGATATATAATTGACTCTATCGTGTCCTAATTAGGCTGAGGTGTTCCTGCCGGCAAGGTCTTTATATTGCGTAGAGCACAGCCGAATTGAGTCCTTAGAGGAGCGTGTTAATGTTTTTGGTGTTCGCGCACGGGCCTCTTTCGGCGTACGCCTCAACGGCGCATGGGATAGTCCCTACCTAAATAGTTCTCTTCTTTATAGTAAATCTTAGAATATAATTAGAGTTAATCTATTAAACAACCTACTCTACTAGTTATATTTACGTTATTAACTTCCTATTTGCCTATATACTTAGCCTATTAATAAGTCTACCGTAGTATTTCCTATAAGGTTTTATTATATATAATAGGAGGTATTAAAAATTAAAAACATTATTAAGTTAAAGACAGGAGCGCTATACCTTTTATTAATAACTTAAAGATATAAGAAATCTTTAAGGATGAAGATAGGGAGGAGGAAGTTAGTATTACGGACCTTATATTAGCAGTAGTATAACTACTTAAGGAGGATATAAGTAGACTAGTAGTAATAGCGTAAAAGACGCTAAAGCTAGTTAAACTATAAAATAAAGGCCAGGTAAGTTATATAGATAATTATAGGGATATATTTAAAACTTAGGAATATAGGAATAAGGAAACGCGTAATATACTAATATACTAATATACCAATATATTTAGTATATTTCTTAGACATAGTATTATATATTTAAAAGACCACAGTCCTTACCTAGATAGTTCCTTTATTATAGTAAATCTTAGAATATAATTGGAGCTAATCTATTAGGCACTTACTCCACAGTTAGATCTTGTTATTGTGTTTACCTATATACTTAGCCCATTAATAAGTCCATTATAGTATTTCCTATAAGGCTTTATTATAGTATACAAGCACAGCTTTTTACGCAGACCTATAAACACTAGATTTAAAATCTGCGATAGCCATTTATAGATTCTGTTTATTTTGGTCCATATCGATTGATTTGCCATAGAAAAAATAGGCTAACGGATCAGTGGTTTGATTTTGATTAAGTGGCCGACTTTAAGAGGTAGCCGAGTTCTAGGGGTCCGAGCTTAATATTAATATAGAAATTATATAAATAGGAAGGTTTTATATATGGACGGCAATATTTAAATTTTTATTTAAATATCTTTAATAGGGGTGGAGTTATAAAAGGTCGGGTTGCTAAATTTTGGTGCATTTTAGCGTGGCTCGTTTGGGCGGCGCTCTGCTTAAACCTGAGCCGAGGATGAGCCGGGACTGCTACAACCTCGGAAATCATCTACACAATAGTACATTCAGCTGTTTTTCGAACCACATTGTTACCCTAAAGGCTCTTGCGAACTATTTCCATGATGATGCAACGGATCATTAACCTCGTACAGACCTTCTGCTGCTTTAAAAAGACCGCGACCCCTTTCCAAGCAAGTCTACGAAGACGCGAACCTAACGACCAATTTTATGAGTCTGTTCCAGAAGACTACCCAACATTTCCTCCACCACCACCTCAACAAATTCTCCGGGATCCTGAACAATATTGGGTTGTTGTCAGTGCGCGAAAGTACGGAGCTCCTCGAGGCTTTTTTCAGGACTCGTCAATGTATGCGCTGTACAGGCTGTATGAGTACATCGTGCTGGATAAGGTGTTTGGATACCGAAACACCCTAGAATGGTTCTGGAGACAACATCAGTGGCCTATCTGTGAAATTCCGGATCCACAGGATGATGATACTGCTCGCTACGCGTTTCTGGCGGGTGTAACATATCTCATGGTTAGATCTTACAATGCCCGAGTTGCGCTCGGGTTAACCCGTGACGCTCCCGCGATCATGACAATGGAAGAGGCTGAGGAAGCAAAAAAGCGCACTGACCAAGAGCGGCCTTATGAAAGAGTGCCTTCATGGGCGGAAAAGGTGCCTCCATTAGCTGAGACCTTATCCATAACGACACATGATGGAGTCACATTGAAAGACAAAGACGACGAACGGGCTGACCCTGACTTTTTGGCAAAGAATATTCTCCTTTGGACACCGCATATCCACTTCACTTGAATTATCAGGAACCGTAAAAAAACGTCACGTTCAAGCCACCCCATGTGGCAACTAACCAGAATTACGAGCTTTAAGCCATTCAACAATGTCAAACGAAAAATAACAAGCTCTGAAAGACTACAACTGAAATTTCGGTACAGAATTCATACGATTCCATCACTGCCGTATCGTCTTCGGTATTCCGCATTCACCCTATTCAGCAAGAAATTCCTGGTTGTAGTATGATGAAATCGCCTTGCCCAACCTTCCACCGTAGCCACCGGAACAGGCCGACCACCATGTCGTGTGACGATTTGGTGCAAATAGTGAATAGCATCATTAAGATCATACGCTCGAACTTGATTTCCTCCCGTCAAAAGCCTCGAGATCTTGCCCGAAAAGGCATATTCCCAGGGTGCTGCTAGGACTCTCAAGCCGGGGCGACTCCACACAACATCATTTTGCCTCATCGCCTCATCCGTGAGCTCGCGGTGAAGCGTTGGAGAGAGCCACATTTGGTTCTCAGTGTTAAGCCAGTCCGTTCCAAGAGGTGATGGGCTATGGCGGATTGCATACTGCATCGCCTCATCTAAAAGTACACGGGCGCGGTTGTCAAGGTTCGATCCGAATATGTCAACGTCATGTGTGGAATTCCGAGTTCTCAAGAAGATAGTGTTGACAGCACCCCCCACCGCAATGACCGTCAGTTGCGCGCCCCTTTGGCTCAAATACTGAGCCGTTGTGTTCAAAGCGTTCTCGAGGGTTGGTCTGTCAACCTCCCGTGTTGTCTGTGGAATAGGGACTCCTTGTGCATCTGCTCGATTTCTGGGAATATGGATAGTAACTTCAGTTGGAGGGCCGATGGTTATGTTAGTTGGTTGTTGTCGGCGGCCTCGACGAGGGGGCCGCTGGCCTTCGTTTTCTTCCCTGGACATACCGCAACCCATTGCTGTTCGCTTTAGTCGTATTCTAGACACTCACCATTGCCGAGGGTTTTGTGATTTGCGTCGTCAGAAGTATTTGGATAAGATGACTAGTGTTTTCCTTTTCAAGAGTCTCCGAGCAAAAGTCTTAGCCGAGGGTTTGCAAATTGCTTGAAAGTCGAATGGATTAATTCCTCTTCGTAGCTTCCGATTGGTGGCGTAAGCAACTAAGGGACCAGCAGATCAGCACGCAAGCTGGATTTGAATAAGGACGAGAAGTGTTTGACAAATTAGGGATGTTGGCTTTAACACAGCTTGATAGCAGAGGATAGGATTTGTTTTTCGAGGGACTTTGTTGTTCCGGAACTCATGTGCGGTTCGAGCCAGACCTTTATGCGTTAGGAGAAAAGGAGACGGCGGAATAAAAAAAATTTGCGAAAGTAACCAAAAGTGGTGCATAGCTAGCTAAAAGCGCCCCGGCCCACTTTCTTATAGTTTTAACTAAATATTCATTTAATTCTTTTAGTAACGTGAGCGATAGGGTTATAACGGTCGACATAGTGATGACGATTTGGAATATCAAACTCCGCACAGATGAAATTTGTTAAGAACCGTTATAACTATGCCGACTGTTATAACCCTATCGCTC
>Ga0307515_10006805_pt1 | contig 22740 bp, 35 predicted proteins | sample 17_EM_MG_FD_194513 | JGI IMG/M metagenome (GOLD analysis project Ga0307515, IMG submission 194513) | Populus trichocarpa ectomycorrhiza microbial communities from riparian zone in the Pacific Northwest, United States - 17_EM | ecosystem: Host-associated > Plants > Roots > Unclassified | place... | reverse complement strand
ACGCCGCGAGGCCCTGCGCCTTCGAGCAACGAAACGATCTCCAAAACACAAACCTTCTCCGCCTCGTCCAAGTATTCAGGGAGTGTCTCAATCTCGCTATCGAGACAAGCTTGACAGTCCACCAAACCCGATGAGTTCGTACCACAACAAGCGGTTCTTTTATCTCTGGTTAATCCGTGATTTGCGCCCGGGACAGTAGGAAGGGACAGCGATGGAGGTTCGTCCAATGTTTCCGTATGGATGGAGGACCATGAAAGGTCGTGACTTCTAATTTGAAGGGCCGTCTCGAGTTCGACGTCATCTAAATCGGATTTGAAAAAGCGCACCCCCTGAGGAAAGAATCCTACGAACCGGCTTTCTTGCTGTTATACTCTACCGAAGTTCGTGATTCCTTGGCTTGAGTTGTGTCAACCTTGAAGTCAATCTTCATGCCGCACCGGTTAAAGGACAGCCGTTGCATCGAGGTCAAAAAGCTCACCTTGTTCTCGGATACGAGCTCGATGAGTGCCGCCATGTCTCCATCAGAGGCAAGCAACGGCCATTCCTTCCACTCAATTTCTTCCTCGTCCTGCTCAATCCAGAGCTCCTCCAGAGAAGAAGCATCTCGAAAGGTTTCACGAGGCACCGGCCCTTTGAGCAACGCTTGGTTCCTAAAAAGCAGCCTGAGTATCGGTGTGGCTCTTCATTGAGGTTGAGTTATGTACTGGTCAGATATCTTGAGAGATCGGCCAGGTTTTGGCTTCTTCGCGTCTCGGACGGTCTTCGAGAATACGCCCCTCTCGAGCATGTTCTCCGCGACCGAGGACACAGCGTTATCACCGAACCTTTTCAGTAACTGGTTCGCAGTTTCTACTGCGTATCTCTCATTCGGGGTACCGACTACCATCTGAGTTCTGGCTTGAAGGGGCTCATGATCGTACAGTGACTGAGCGCACATACCTTGACAGCGGCGTCTGCAACGTACATCTCACCGGCCTCATAAAAGGCTTCGACAGATGGGTTTACTTCGTCCACGAGCATGGGTTTCGAGAAAAGTAGTTTCTCTCGTCTGTCCTCGGTCACGGTGTTCCACATGAAATCCCAAGCCGAGGTGACTGGTTGGGTCTCCTTAACATCCAGAAGCAACATTTCTTCAACACTCGATGGAAGGGCGAGGCTATCGCTTCCGATTCCGCTAAAATTTGATGGTAAACGGCTTACACCACGCGAAGAAGCTGAGGAGAACACACAGGGATGGTTTGTCGATGTGAGCACGGAGGAACGTCAAGTGGGCGACAAGGTCAAAATCGGTCATGCTCTTGGGATTTGGGTCGGGTAACTGAAGGGTTTCCCGATGATCCGTCCAGAGATTATACCACGCGTCCTCCAACCGCTGAAGGTACGCCCTCGTTGGCTGAGAATCCTTGGTTAAGCCATCCATCCTCTGTCGCACGGAGTTCTGGGCGAGCACGGGAAAAACCTGAGTGACTGCACTCCAATCCATTCGCTGCCCGGACCGACACCGCGCTTTGATGATTACAGATGCGTCTTTCGCAAGTTCGTCAAAGTCTGGATTCCATTTGAATCGGTTCCGTCTCTTCTTTGACTCCTCTGTGAATGCATTGTCGGAAAGCGCTTTGGATGAACATGAACATAGGGCTGACCTGACTTCCCCTTGTCCCCCCGTTTCCTCGCAGGCGCTTCCGAAAGGTTCTTCATCTTATTCTGCTCGCTTATCAGTTGAGCTATGCTCTTCTCCGCTGAGATCGCGGAACCAGAGGGAACAATGAGGGCTGTGGGCCCTTTCGGTCGAGGAGGCCGATTCGCGATATGCGGGGCCTGATTGGCACCCTCCTCCTGGATCGCAGCCACGATGCTTCGCTCCCACTGTTTCTCATCCGCAACCGACGAAGCTTTGAGATATTCGCTGCGAACACGCTGAACTCGTGGTGGAAGAGGCTTCCCTACCAACGCAGGATGTACATTCGCCAAGAGATGGTCCCAGAGTTTGACTCGCTTGTCTTTCCCTCTCGCAGCTTTCCGGGCAACCAAAGCACGCTTCTCGTCCTGGGACGACTTCTCATTTTTCCTCCGCCTCTGGAGTTGTCGAGTCCGTCGACCAAGAACTGCGGTGTAAAACTCCTTGATAACATGTTCCGGGACGAGGGTGACCCAAGAGAGGTGAGCGAGCCGGGTCTTAGCATCCTCGTCGTCCGAAAGCGGCGGGCTATCGAGAAACCTGCTGAGGACATTCTCTTGGTGTGAAGACATGTAGTACGTTTCGAGCCACCCAGCGTCGCGCCGTAGTGAATTCCTGATAACGAAGTTGGGTTGGTCCCCGGATGGGACCTCCTCCTCGATCTGGACCTTCTCCACAGAACTCGGATCAAGGCAGACCTCCTTTAGGTTATTCCAAAAGCCCTCGCCTTCCGCAGAGGTTCGGAGTGGGGAGGTCTTCCAAAAGGGTGGTGGGCTCGTGGGTGATGCCCAGAGATGGACGGGTGCTGATGGCCGAATATGCCAGTACTTGGGAGCAAGGCTGGCAGCTGATGTGTTCCAAGATTCATGGGGGACAATATCGAAGTGGGATGGATGAGTTCCACTCTGGTCACATGTGAGGAACGGCGACTCGGATTGTGATTGCTGTAACGGAGTGAAGAGCCTCAGAACATCGAGAATAGAAAGGAGCTCCATTAACCGATTACGACTCCTAGAAGCTCCGAGTCCGAGAGTCGAAAGAATGTTTTCCGGAACGTCCCATAACGCGGGAGAAGAACCGTTCTCCGGATACACAAGAGTATCTAATCCTTCGATGGGCGAACGAACGGAGAACAACGAGCAATAGTCCGCGATCGTGATATCTCGCAGAAAGTAGTCGAGATGAAGAATCCTTGCGTCTCTCGAGATAATATTCGGCGAGTCGTTTTTAGATTCGAAAGGTCGAAGAGAGAGAAGGTGTAACTTCTTGGCCCTCGCAATCTTGCCCACAATAAACCCGTACATCTGAGGAACGCCATGGCCATGAAGATCCGCGATAGTACTTTCCCTGATAGCAGCTTCGTGAGCGTCGGCCGTACCAACGGACCTTGTCAGCGAAAGAACGGCACGAGGGGACTGGGGGGGCAAATCGTGAGGTTGCTCTGGCTTTTTCTGTGCACGGGCTGTTGTTCGGCTGGGGTTTCCCTGGTTCAGTGTGGACATGAATGCCTGGACCTTCTCTTCCTCGAGATGAGAAAGATAAGCAATAGTTATTTTCCGGGTCGTGAATATGGGGGTAACAAGGCTCGTCTTGAGGATCTTGATTCGATCGTCCTTCTCAAGTTTGGAGAGAGTTGTATCGATCGTCCTCCGATCCACCCGAGTCCCTGGTGGCCCGCTTGCCGGCTCTCGAGCCTCGGCCAATGTAACAAGGAGGGCAACGTGAGCATCACCAAAATCCTTCACGTTGACGATGGTTATTCCTCCAAACTCCTGGATGACCCGATAGAACTCATTGTCCCGGCGTGCGTGAGACATGTTGTGTTTTCTCGATCCAAGAGGGGGCTTTGCTGTGGTAATTGATGTGGGCGATTGAGTGGGGACAGTTGTCAAATCCTAACGAATCTATAAATAAATTCCAACATTTCGGGATTGACAACGAGTTACGCACACCGTTGGCATCCTGCTGATTCCTTCTCACAAGTTCTCGAGATTCGGGGGTAGGCAGTTGTAGTTCGGGCGGTGGACTTGGTTGTGAGCTACCGGCAGGGTTGTCAGCTTCAGGAGGGCCTCCTTGTTGTACTTGCTGTCCGGAGACTTCTGGGTACGACAGCACCGGTAATCCACCCATATCACGGGCAGTTTCTTGAACGGCCTCTCGAGAGGAGACCGAAGGGGCAATTGCTGGCAGGGCCTGCTCTCCCGCATCAAGAGACTCTTGTTCCACTGCGGTCGCCGGGGTGTGGTTTTTCGGCGGCCGACCCCGTTTTCTTGGAGCAGGTGTAGCGGGAGGCTCGCCTTCTGGCTTCCGCTTCGGAGGACGCCCGCGTTTCCTAGGGGCAGGTTCCGCGGCAGGCATACCTTTGTCGGCGTCGAAAACCACATCTCCAGCGGCTACAGTCTTTGCCTTCTTCGAGGGACGACCTTGGCCACCCGCCCCATCATCTTCGGCGAGGTCCTCTCTCTTCCGTTTGCTTGTGCTCGGCTGGTTTTTCCTCGGTCGACCCCTTTTGACAGTCCCGTCAGGAAGAATGGGATTTTTCGGCGGCTTGCGTTTCTTCCTCGTCGCTTCTTGAGAATCCGTGTCCTGATGCTGTTGCAACTGCTCTTGTGTATCATAAAACAGCTCCGGTGACATGTCGGTGAATCCTCCTATGTTAGCCAGATCGACAGAGAGCCCATGATCGGCTTCATTAATGTTTTCTTGATTTAGGAGTGCTTTGTACCCCCTGAATGTGAACCAACGATGTCGGCGCTCTCGACCGTAGGTCTCGTCCATTGCCGTGACCCCAAAATCGAGCATATTTGAGTTAGGACGGGATTTATCGAACCCTTGTAGCACATGCTCCACGATACGAGGGTCGAATCCGTCCATCAGGTCAGAAATTTCCTATAAATAGGAGTTTAGTTCGACCTCCAATATTCCGAGAGAAGGTGATTACGGTACGGGTCATCCCTTTGGGGCCAGCTTTGTCAAGCGCTTCGAGGATCTGCCACTGAATCGTTCTGTTGCCCTTCAGGAACCGTTCGTCTTGTTGGCAGTTAGACCCCGGGACCATTTATCCATGATTCCCATTATGCATACCTTGTGCTTTATCCACCTGCTTGCTGGAACCAGCCTGGGCAGGACCCGGTTCTCCCTCTGCGTCTGCACTCTCTTCGACATCGGTCTTAACCAGACGAACACATTGTGTAGAAGTTTTCCCGGTAGATGAGTTTGTGAGGGTAACTTTCTCGATCACACCAAGGTTGATCAGTTCATTCAACCGAGTACTGAAGAAGCGGCGTTCCGTTTTGGTCGGATTTTCGAATCCCTTTGGTTCTATGAATTTGAAGCATGAAGACGACGTTCGGGAGACTCACAAGCGTTATAACCAGGTCCTTAGTCACGTGGGTATGGTTAGGGGAGTTCAGGAGTAGTTTGGTAATCCGGCCACGAAGTATGTTAAGGTCCGCGAGGTGGAACGCGTCGATAGGTCCAAAGTTGATCGACTCCTTGGATTCGGCGATCTGCTCCCCGGACTTGATAGTGGCAGTGTCTTTTTGTTTTTCACCTTCCTCACGGATACGCCTCCACATAGGGCTGGTGTTATAGATGTGTTTGAGGACACAGAAGTTCCCTCCGATACCTGCCCGGGCAAGCTTGACTCTGTAATCAATCAGAGAGCTGAAACCTTTCAACGAGAAAATCGACCGCACACGAGGTCCATATCCTGAAGCTGCCTGATCAGGTAGGCACAATTCTTCGAATCGTAGCCCGTCTTGTTGCTCAGCTCGACTGCGCTGATTCCGGTTTCCCTAGCGCGTGCGACAAGTTGCAGAATCGTGTAAACCATCGGGGATAGTGTTGAAGACTGCAAATACGATGAGGATATACATCAAAACCAAGATTTCCTAGACGTACTCTCGCGTGGGGGCCGGTGAGGGTAACCTTCAAGACTTCACAGTCCACGGCAATCCTCAGTCGTTCTCCATACAACTGTTTGAGTTGCTCGAGCGCTTGGGATTTCCCGTCTTCCAAGGGCTCGAGAGAAGTAACCTGGCCAACGTCGGTGGTCTCCCGGGCCTTGCCAGGATCTTTCTTGCTCCCGCGTGGTGGAGTCGCGACAAAGACTTCGGAATGGTCTCCGGGAGGCAAGATCCCAACGTAAACACTCGGTTCCTGGAGAATAATCGACCACGCGAACGCGAAAAACGACTCGTCGACTCCCTGACCAGCGGTGGTTTGGTAGAAGGCATTGATAAGAGCTTCGAGGCGGGTAATGTCACATCCTAATATTCCCCGAGGGTTTAAGTAAATCAGAGGTATCGCCGGTTGGATTTAAAAAAAGGGCGACAACGAGAGTCGAACCCCCACGACCCACACATGATGAGGGATATCGCGAAGTCCGAGACAGTTACCGATAAGATGGAGAACGAGCGGCTCACCTAGATCTCCTTCAAATGACAGTTCGCGTACGACATGCTGGACCAAATCGTCCATTGCGTACAGTAATGACGTTGAGGTGGATGGTGGACAGGCGGGGTGAGGGGGGAGGGGGGAACCAGCGAGGAGCCTCCTCACTCCTCAATACGTGGGGGCGTTGCAAGACGGTCGTGAAGTCTACGCGGTCAGTCAGCGAGAAGGAGAATGACCTTGTCAGAGCTCGTCTCGAATTTCGAGGTCGGAGCTCGCCGAAGACTCAGCCAGACAGTCTTTCCGTATTTGGATGTCGGAAGAGGATGGAGTAATGGTGAAACGACGGTGGGTGTATTGGCGAGGACCAGTCCACGACCAAAGTCTACGCCTTTTGTAAAGTAATAGGGAGTAAGCTAATTTGCCGGTAGAAACCATTCTACCTCTGAAAACATAATCCGCCAAAGTCTATCTCTATCAAAAATCCCTCGGGGAAAGGCGACACTCCTAAACTGAAGAAACGGAAAGGTCCGGTCGTTCTATATCATGGCCGCTTGCTGCTGTTTTGCTTCCCACATCGTACTCAACACATCCGTGAACGCCGCCCTACCAAGATGAGCGTTCTGCTTGAAACGCTCGGCAAGGAAGTTCTCCAGCTTGTCTGCCGCCGTTCGCCACATGTTCATCCGCGTCTGAATCTCGGCAGATTGAGCAAACGTCGTTCGCCCGTCTTGAGACGGGGTGTACTGTATCCGCTCCAGGCATGTCGCAAATTGTGACAACGACAGGTTGACGGAGGTGACGGAAGCTGTTTGCGTTGCCGGGTCGATGAACGAAATTTCTCTCACGAAAGCATCTTCTGAACCGCCAAAGAACTAGAGCCGAAGACATGAACAAATAGACGTTGGAAAGAGTTACGTGGAACACACCTTGACAATCCACATCGGTGCCTTCTGCTTGCACCCAAGTATTCGCTCCGTCCGGATGATCCCAGTCCTCGGGTCGACAGAGCGGTCGACCGTATCAATTGTCTGGACATGAGAACAATGTGGATGTGGATATTTGTGCCACATCCCGATGACGACGTGCGTCCATGAGTGACTGGGTACCAGCCAACCGGGTTCAGCGCTTTTGTCATGCGACCAGAGACGAAATTGGCGAGAGAAACTCACTCGTAAAGAAACGATGTTGAGATGAAATGCATCGTGAAAGTTTTGTGAGAGGGAGAGGTATTAGGGATTCGTGATTAGAGATAATGTCTAAGGAGGTGAGGGTCTAGATACAACCGCAACCTGAGAGCAGCGGAAATTCTTCGCTCCCACCGGTATGTGCCGCGCTCAAATTTCCCGGTTGCGGGCGGAATGTCACGTGCATGTCGCTCGCTCTGAAGGCGGGCCTTCTCAAGAAACATACAAGAAAATATTGGTATGCACGCCTAGCATCACAATCCATCACGAACGGCCTCTTCCAGCTCCGCCAGCCTTGCCTTCATCTTGGGGACCTCCTGCAACTTGGTCTCCAACGTCTGTTTCTCCTCCTGCATAGCCAGACGTTTCTCGGCATCGAGTTTTGTGCTTGCAATTTCGGTTAGCTGCTTCCGTGGGACAAAACATCGGCGGAAACTCACAAGACGTAACCCCCTTGACCGTCGTAGTGTAGGATTAAATGATGATATTTCCATAACGATGGCCGGTGAGACACGGTAAGGAGCGTAATCCCAAGTTTGGTAGCATTTTCCATCATCAGTCCCTCCACGTCGGGAGGAACCAGCGATGTTGCCTCATCCAAAATAGCATACTGGATCCAAATCAGTGGTCGTCTTCAGGCTTGGTTCTCACGCACTGACCTTGGGATGGTGGTAGAAAAGGCGGGCCCAAGCCATCTTCTGTTTATCTCCACCACTCAAACTATCTCGCCACTCACGTACTACATCCCAACCACCTTCTCGCTTCACAATGTTGTCCATCTGCACCAGCGACAGAATCCGGAACAGGTCATCGTCAGTGATACCACCTGAGAGGGACCATTCAGTTCCCCGAACTCACATGAACCAGTGGACTCACGATTTTCCATCTCCCCCTTGGAGTGAGGGTAAATCACTTGGTCTCTTAGTGTGCCCAAGCAAAGGTACGGGCGTTGGGGGATAAGGAGAAAATCTTTAGGTGGTGGCTTGTGGACGACACCGCCATATATAGTCCAGAGACCCCCCAAGATTCTAAACAAACTACTCTTGCCGCAGCCATTTGGACCAACGATTAAGAGGTGTTGCTTTAACAAGTGAAGCACATCAGGAACCAATCTCGTATGCGAACTCAGTCAACTCACTCCACGTTTCACGTGGAAGCTCAGGCTTCGCACCAGCACATCACCATTCGGGGTCACGATGGGGACACCTTCAAACTTGATCTCTTCGGATTTAAAGACTTTGCCACGACCCTGCAACACTGGGAAGGACGTGTGAGGGAGAGGTAAATTTACTGGGTCTGGGTGCGCTTACACTTGGTATTCTCCTCCTCTGAGGCGCTTGCGATCAATGACTTCTTGAAGTTGCCCATCCGAACATCAGACATTGTATCCATGAGCTCTGAAACACGAGCGGTATAACCGGCAAGATCCTGCAGATCCTTCCAGGAGTACAAGACCCGACCCATTGCATCTGAAGACGTGAGTCCTAAGTGGTCGCGCCATAGAGTGAACGCATACCCGACCCAGACAACAACAACCTCCTATTCGTCACAAACCCTGTGTAGCGTGAGCGCGGGTATACCCACCAGTGGTTCTGAAGTCACCTTGTGTCCTGATTCCGAGGTCTTTACTAGAGACTCCTGGTATTTTGAAGAAGACAGGGATAGCGCAGATACCCAACTGAATAGGTGTCAGCGGACATGACCGGCACGACGAACGGAATACACCTACACCGAAGGACCCCCAAAGCCACTTCACAATCCCCTACCCTTCTGTCAGGCATAGTTCGCTTCGTCGGTCAACAGTTGGCTCACCTCCTCGAGGCATCCATGCCACCAGCGTGCCCTTAACACACGATTCTCATGTTTCATGACACCGCCGTACTCTCTTTCCAAGAGCAGCTTCTCCGTCTCCTCGCCTCCAAGAAACGCAATTTCCTCCGCAAATTCATTCAACCGTGAGTGCGTATGTCTAAAGGATCCCGCAAGGTGAGCAGATGTGGCGGTATATGCCCCGAATGGTGGTGTCAAAGCTCGTACTAAGTGACAGCGGTCAGCAAGGTTATGGGCGACACAGATCACATTCGCTTACATAGCACCGTCGAACCTTGCATGAGCACAGTCAACACGAACAGACCTTCGGCTCCAACATTTTGGGACAACTGGTAGTTGTATATGAACATGTCGAGGATTGGTTTGGCGACGTTGGCATAGATGGCTGCAAGGGAATTTGAGAATTGTTGGATATCGTGTGTGATCATTCTGTGATGCGAGGTTAGTAGATGGTTGGTCCTGTACACGATGGAACAGAGCTTAACTGGTCAGGGTTCTTGATCCGGTCATCGAGGTTTGCTGGGGATGGTCATGAGATAGACCTCACTCACGAACTTCGAGGACTCACAGATCTTGTAGTACATCTTATCGCCAGCGCCATCGTCTCCGAGGTATTGGCCAATGACTGCTTGGGTTAACCTCGTACGGTAAGCGAGAGCAAGCTTGTTTTGGACATAGCTCAGCCAGCTGTTCGTCCACGTTGCTGGGATTGCCACCAACAGCCATCGCAATATGTTGAAGAAGAATTCCAGAGGTCGGGCACGAACAAGCGAAGCGACGATCCTGTACCAAGGTGAGTATGTTGAATATGACTCGAGATTGGCGTACTCACTTCCCATCCAGACTGGCAACGTATAATGAAATGGCCGTCCGGAAAATAAGCAGACTAGAGTGCATGCACAGAAGTAAAGCTTCCTTGGACTTGATGCCAGGTATCACAATCCTGAGGATATTCGACAGCCGCTTGTAGAAGACATCGTCGACCTGCCCAGTCATGAGATCAGTGGTCAAGATATTCTCGACATAATGGTGCAACGTACCGCTACCCTTGGTGGTTTCCCATCCCGTTTCCCTCCCTTCCTTGAGTTTGTGGAAGCTCCGCGACGAGAAGATGGCCCGGATCCTGTCACAGCGTGGACAATAGCCACCAGGAAGTAGACAAGGAACGCAACCCTGAGACCGCGTTGAAAGTGGGGTCGATTAGCTGCGTAGAACTTGACGAAATTCGCCCATCGTTCCTTCCCCTGCGGTCTCAACGAAGAAAAGACAACCATGGAGACCGGTGGGTTGCGGTCAAGGTGAAACGGACGTTACGGTGAACACTGCGCTGGTCCGATCAAAATCGTAAGGATCTGAAAGTTCGATTGCATGTGATTCATTGGATGTGATTGCTAAGCTGGAGGTCATGTGAGGTCTACTCCCAGTGACCATCTGCCTTCGCCTGCCGGACCCACTCGACAACCGCATCCCAATTCTCAGCCCTATGGATTCGGAGTCCAGGTTGGGGCAGCTCGAACTCGTCATCCTTCCACCACTCGCGTCCATTCTCCACCTTGTTCTTCTCTGTGTGGCTGAGCTCTTCGACCTCATCCTTGATCTTCGCCTGACGCTTGTTCCATGTGTAGCCCCCGAATAGCAGGACGGTGACCGGATGTGGGGCCATTGCGGTTTTGAACGCGTTCTCTGCAGAGTCGTCGATCAGGACCTTTGCGTTGATCTGCTTGCAGACCTGGCAATGACACTGTTGGGATCGACCATTCCGGATTTTCTTTGGGTACGCACATCGGCTTTGTTCAACTTGGTAATAAGCTCATGCCCGTCCGCAAATGTGGTCTCTTGGGATTGTCCTGTGCAGATCACCGTTTCAAATATACCTGGATAACGACACGTTGTGACAATGAGATCATGGACTGGATGGATCTACCTACCAGGGAAATGACGGTCCACCCATACGAGGCTGCGCTCCCGATGCTGAATAGTTCTGGCAGTGACCACGACAAGCTTGAAGCCCATCTCTTTGAGTTTCTTTACGCCATCCAAAGCACCCAGGATCGGCAAAGCATTGTCAATTCGGGTCGACTTGTAATACTCTTCCACCTTGCGCTGGAGGGAAGGGTAAGTCATTTCAGGATTAATGAAGATCGAGGGTGACATTACAGAAGTCTCTTTGGGTGATCCCCAACCGGGGTTCTGTGAAAGGTTCAGCCTTGGCTGTTTGGGCGAGAGGGTTCACCTACGCGCCAGTAATAATAATCTAGAGATGGATGTTAAGCCAAGTCGAGCAATTGGACGGGCACTGCTCACAGAAAAAGTGGGACAAGTCAATGTTGGTACCGTGTGTATCGTTGTGCCCTGGAACGTAGGGTTAAGAGGGTCGGGTAGTAGGCTACTGATGCGCGTACACTCAGCAACGGTCTGGTTGGTCGCGCTCAGAACATCATCTGTTCGACTGATCAGTAAAATATCATATCGGGGTGTCGCTACCAACCAAGATCGCAAGCGATAATGGGTTCCTTGATGTCTTTGAGATCTTGCAAGACTGACCCAGCGGACATCGTTGCGATTTCCTGGGAACGACGGACGAGAAGCTAAAAATTTCCAGCACGCCACGGGCGCGTCGGGTTCCGCGGGTTCCGCCTTCGGCCGTCAGATGGCCGTGAAAGACGCGACGAAACTCACAGCAAACTCATGCGGATGACAATTCTGGGAGATGGCGGAGACCAAGCGTAGTTTTATACGGCATACAACCGCTTGTTTCAAGTCACGGTCGATAAGTACTACACCTATATTATCGGACCAGGCTAACTCGTGTAATTACGGAACGGTTCCCACGCCACCGACGTGTTTCCTGACCTCCACCTCCCGTGATGTCTCTCCTCGACGATGTGCCAGTTGTTGCAGATGATCTCATGCGAGATCGCGCTCGTATCTTCGAGGAATTTCTCCAATCGGAATCGCACCTCTATGATTACAAGGACAGCATTTCGAACATGCTGCGGTGGAAACAGACGCGGCTGATTGTGAACATCGATGATCTGCGAGACTATCGACGCGAATTCGCCGACGGACTCCTCAAATCTCCAACGGATTTCCTTCCCGCTTTTGAGCACGCCCTCACAACCCTCGTCCATCAAGTCGCTGACACGCGGAAACATGACATCGAAGATCAAACCTTCCGTGTTGGTTTCAGTGGTTCATTCGGCGACCACCATGTCAGCCCACGTACTCTGCGAGCATCCCAACTAAACAAGATGATCTCACTGGATGGGATTGTCACTCGCTGTTCACTGGTCCGACCCAAGATGATGAAATCTATCCACTACTGTCCAAAGACCGCCCTATTCCACTCCCAACAATACCGTGATGCGACTACGACAACTAATCTCCCACCAACGTCTGTTGTCCCCCCTCAAGAGGACGACTACGGGAATCCCCTCGAGATGGAGTACGGACATAGTGTTTTCCAAGATCACCAGAGAATCAGTATCCAGGAGATGCCCGAACGAGCACCTCCCGGTCAGCTTCCAAGGAGTATTGACGTTGTCCTTGATGATGATATGGTAGACAGGTGTAAACCTGGAGACCGCATTCAGCTAGTCGGGATATATCGAAGCATAGGTGGAGGCGGAAGTGGTACCTTCAGGTTCGGCAGCGATTAAGTTGACGATCGGTTGGCTGACCCCACCTTAGGACCTTGCTTCTGGCAAACAACGTTATCCTTCTGTCGTCCAAAATTGGGGGCGGTATTGCCCAACAGACTCTGTTAGACAGCGATATTCGCGACATTAACAAACTCGCCAAACGCTCTGACATTGTTGAATTGCTTTCCATGTCACTTGCCCCTTCAATCTGTGGCCACGATTATATCAAGCAGGCGGTGCTCCTCCTTCTTCTCGGTGGTGCGGAAAAGAACCTTGCAAATGGTACTCATATTCGTGGTGACATTAACATGCTTATGGTCGGAGATCCTTCCACCGCCAAATCGCAGATGCTTCGTTTCGTGTTGAACATTGCGCCACTTGCGATCGCCACAACTGGTAGAGGAAGTTCCGGTGTTGGTCTCACCGCCGCTGTGACGACCGACCGCGAAACTGGAGAACGGAGACTGGAAGCTGGCGCCATGGTCCTCGCGGATAGAGGTGTCGTCTGCATAGACGAATTCGACAAAATGTCCGATATTGACCGGGTCGCCATTCACGAAGTGATGGAGCAACAGACCGTGACCATTGCAAAGGCTGGCATCCACACTACTCTCAACGCGAGGTGCAGTGTAGTTGCCGCAGCGAACCCGATCTACGGACAGGTACGTCGGCACCCTTCTTCACGGGCTACGTATTCTGACGATCCGATTCTTTCAGTACGATATTCACAAAGACCCTCACAAGAACATCGCACTTCCTGATTCCCTTCTCTCCCGTTTCGATCTTCTTTTCATTGTCACGGACGATGTGAACGAAGAACACGACAGAATGATCGCAGATCACGTCCTCCGCATGCACCGCTACCTCCCACCTGGCGTCGAAGAAGGGACGCCCATCTTCGACAATTCGGCTCAATCTCTCAACGTCGCGAACCCGAACCAGGGCGACGCGGATCACGAACCACAAGAAGTCAGTCCCTTTGAAAAGTTCGATCCCCTGCTCCACATCGGCATCACGAAGAACCTGTCATCCACAAGGAGAGGGAAGGAGAAGAAGATGGAGGTGTTGAGTATTGCGTTCATCAAGAAGTACATTCAATACGCAAAGGACAGACCACCGCCGGTTCTGACAAAGGGCGCTGCCGACTTGATCGTGAACTTCTATGCGACCCTGCGAAATGAGGACAACGAACGAAACCTCAAGAAGGTACCGTGCACTCTTCCATTCTCTCTGTCAATTCGAACCCGGCTCGTACTAACGCCGGGGTACTAGACGTCGCCGCTGACCGCTCGTACGCTTGAGACTCTCATCCGTCTCGCGACCGCTCACGCCAAGGCCCGGCTCTCCACCAGGGTTCAGGAGAAAGATGCCAAGGCTGCCGAGGCTCTTCTCCGATTCGCCCTCTTCAAAGAGGTCGCGAAGCGGACGAGGAGGAACAAGAAACGGAGGTTGAATACCGGAGGAAGCGCTCGACTCGGTGGGGGCCACGACAGTGATGAAGAGGAGAGCGAGGAGGAAGAAGAGTCCGATGAAGAGGAAGAGGAACCAAAGAGGATGAGTATGCCACCTGGGAAAGGACCCGACGCGAAGGATGCTGGTATGAACGTCGACGGAGCCGAGTACACGGGGGACTTGCAACCAGGAAGGTGAGCCACAAATCACACAACCCAAACAAAACCCGGAGGACGCTAACCCATATGATTTTTAATAACAATAATAATAAAAGGTTCCAACTATTCAGAAGCAAACTCGCCAAACTATTCTCCACGAAACTACAAGACAACGAGAACGTAAAGCTTACCGATCTCGTTCCGCTGATCAATGAAGGTCTCACGACGGAAGAGCTGTTCGGCTCTGCGGAAGCCGTGGGAGCTTTACAAGCCATGGGTCAGTCAGAAGAGGTGATGTTGGATGACGATGGCGTAGTATGGAAGATTTAATCTCGCTGCTTTCAACAACCGCAACTCAGCGGCGTTCCATCCTTTCGATACGTGGTACTTTGTTCTTCCTCGTATTGCTCTCCTTCCTTCTCTTGCTGTTTGTATTTGCGGGAACAAGGTTATGCGTACCCCCTTTGTCTCGCTTGCTATGATCATGGATCATGGATCATCCCGCGTCGACGTCCGCAATACGGTACAAAGATTACAACGTATTCAAAAGGTTACTCGTAACTCGAGTACTCCCGGCAACGGTACTGTACAGCCATGCACTGTCCTCTGAAACGCCTTCTCCCTTCTCACAAATCCGTTCGGGTGCGAAGGATGGTTTGGACCTCGTCTCTTCCCAATTCAGAGAATCCCACGATCTCGAGGATAGCCTGTTCCCAATCCTCGTCCCCGACTGTCCCAAACGTGAGAGATTTTATCCTGTCCCACTCGGATCCTTGCAGGGCCAACAATCTCCCAGCTTCAACCAACCTCCTCCAAGGCCCCTCAACCAACCTAGTGACCCCTCTCCCGCCGCTCAACGCCGCTCTAGAAGTCTCCAACCACAACTCGCACTCAGTCGCGATAGCCCTACCCTCCTTCGCGCCAACTCTCCCAGGGCCTCTCTGGAAAATCATCTTCTGCAAAATGGTATTCGAGATCCTCGCGGTGATCTTCCGATAAAGATCCGAAAACATCCTGGCCGATAGGCTGGATTGGAAATAGGCGAGATAGGATGAGAACAGCGAAACAGGGGCCATGAGGGTCGAGGGTATCTCAATTTCATAGTCATGTCGAGGTTCGACCGACGGTTCTTCGTTTTTCCCCACTGCGTGGCTATGTTGATTGTTCCGTTTCACGGGGTAGCGTTAAAAAAAAAGGAACGTAGAACGGACATAAGTTAGTGTCGAACCAGTATCGACAAAAAAAACCGCCCCCTCCCTCGGAGGGAGGTTTGGAACGTACCTAAAAAAATGAGCTCTCAACTCCATTTCAATCTCTCCACACACGTGGTGGAGCACCATATCCTCCGCCCTTCCCGCAAGAGCGCCGTAATCTTCAATCAATTTGTCGAAGATTGAACCGCCACCGGATTCGGCGCCGCGCACCGGGGAAGGCGTGGGCATCAATCCATCTTCATCCACCCTCACCCTGAGACTGGAATCGGAGACGACCTCCATCCAGAGTTCCAAGAAGAACTGTCGCCGTGCGTTGGTTTAAAGTCAAAGAAGTAAACACGCGGTGGTCTGAGTGTTTTACTTACCACCTCATCGCCCCAGCCTTGCATGGCCTTGGCGATATACTTGGTACTGACCAAGGCCTTGCACAACTTCTGGGCACCACCTACACCGGTGGTCTCCCTCTTCGCGCTGTTCTCTCCTCCGGACCGGGAAGTGTCACGACTCATCGCACCAGGTACGACACGTACGAACGAGGCAGACACCGACTCGAAGCCATCCAAAAAGGATGAGATTCTCAACCGATATAGGTCGAGAGTTGGGAGCTGAATCGTCGATAAAAAGTCCAAGCGCTGATCGACGCTAGGTAGGGCGGAATACCGATCTGCATCCAACCCCCTCGTCAGGGCCCTCGTTGGCAAAGCCAAGGATATAGAAAGAGATTCTCCTGACCTGTAACCTGTTCAATCAAAGATCTGACTCGTCTGGCCGAATTTGTCGGTCTTAGGTCTTGTTCCTGGTCGCTTTCGTCCCCTTGATCATCGGCCATCCGCCAAGGGTCACTTGAGGTGAGCGATTCGTGATACTGATCCAGGACGACTGAGAGGGCCAGGTGATCGAGAGCGATAACAGAGATAACCGAGAGACATGTGGGACGAACGGACAACCATCAGAAGACCTCAAAATGCCGGACCCCCAGCCAGAGTGAAACTCGTACATTGTTTCTCGCCTTGTAACCATGCATTGAACCAGTCGGATCTTCCGAGGACGGTATCGCTGATACCCTTCCATTCATTCATTCCCTGAGACGTTCCCGAAAGATCAAACCCTTCCTCTCGCAGAGCTCCATCGAAAGAAATTGCTTGATATATCGTGTGGGCGAGCACCGATGGATGAGGAAGCAGGGAGGGCACCGATCGCTTTAGTTTTCGAGTCACCACAGGCAGAAGGAGGAGCACAAATTCTCGCTACACCACTCAGTTATTATCGATCCGCTGATCAACACGTTTGACAAAAGAACTTACCCACGCGTTGATGTTTTTGTGTCTGGTCGAATTCAGGAGACGTTGGGCAATCGATTCGGTGAAGGGACGTTGGTCATGCACGACGTTCAGGATGTGGGTAAAGTACCATTCGGGCTAAACAACTGGTCGTCAGCAATCCCTGAGGGTCAGCTCGCGATTTGTAAACCTTGTCCAGCTGATTTGTCGGTCTTTGACCCTCGAAATGAAACCTGAACCTGAGAGCGATGGGATGCACTAGGGCTTGGATGGGATATAGTCCCTCGGCCTTCGGTACACCTAGCTGCTCGCCTCTGGAGCCTCTACGCATTAGCTGGGGGCATATTTTCCCAGGTGATGACGTACAGGTCTTGTAGCTTGAGAAGGTCGAGGAAGATGGCTTCAAACGCTTTCCTGTCCTCAATAAGTGCGCTCGGATAATCCACCTTCACCGGCCAACCCAACTTCTCAGACACAGTTGTCATTGACCTAGAAAGGGCGTTCACAAAAATACAGACGCTCGCGATAGGCCAATACTCACGCGAACAAACTCGACTTGATGTCTGCCCATGTCCGATCGCGCAAGTTGTGTAAGAATGTTACGAGATGCAATGGTTGTTGACCCAATGCGTGGTCAACGACAGCGCATTTTTCGACCAGTTGTGAAACGAACGTCTGCAGGAGCCCATAATCGGACACGGACGCATGCGAAGAAAAATTCTGTGCCTGTCGGATAGCAGCTTCACTGTGGCATTTACAACATTGCGTAAGCTTAAGAATCCCCCAAAACGTCGGACTATTCACACCTCAGGAAGAGCGCACGGTGGATAACTTGGACGTAGCCCTTTACAGACTCGAGCTCCTTGAGGTTCCTCTGGAGGGTTTCAAGATCTTCCAAGAGCGTGGGTTGCCCGTCCGGACCGGACATAGAAGACACGAGCTCATTAGACAGGTAGGATAGCTCGTCGGAAAGTGAGTCTCGGATGAGCCCCAGCTCCTGGACTGTCTCCAGGTACGCATTAGCATCACGCAACGTTTGGGCGGTGGTAGAGTCGACGAGGTCTTGAGAGGAAGCTAGCTGAGCTACGACGCCATGATAAGTGCCTGAGGTCGAGTGAAAGTGCGAAAGCATTGACCTGAGCCTTTAACTGTTCCGCTTCGGAGGCGGCGTGTTGTACGAGTTGTTCCAGGTCATCCGAGTCCAGGAGGTGATCAAAGGAGGGGAATTTTTCGTTGAGCCATTGCAGGGTTATCGACTGAGCGTGCTCAGCAGACGGCGGCTGTGCCAAGGCCTTGATTTCGGCCGCAGACATGTTCTGACGAACGCAGATGAGCGGAGGATGATGATGACACCGGGCTACACCGGGGTTGTTGATCGATGATCAGCCAAAGTCACGTGGTGGACATGGGGATGTTTGGCGAGAGTCAATTGGGAGTGTTTTGGACACTCTGGGGATGTACTTATGGAGTGGCGAATTTACTTGTTACGTATGCCCTAAAATGTTTACCGCGAACAGATTCCTGCAACACCCCTGGCTCACGAGGATCCCCTTTCCTCGCAATCTTCAACAACTATCTCGCAATACCACATTCACGCCATGTCGACCCTCTCCTACTCCGAACAAAAACCCCCTGGTGCTAAGCAGGTCGCTTAGCACCAAACCCACATCCCCATCGCCAGAACCGAAACCCATGTCTACCCACGCGCACACTCGCTTTGAGGAGGGCAATTCGCCCTATGTGGCCGGTTTCAAGGAAAAGGGCAAACTGGCAATACCGCCGGCTAAGCATCTCGCAATAGGTCCGTTTATTTACGACATGGCGCAGAACCTCCTTGTGTTGGGTGAAAAACGCCGAATAAGTGCATTGAGACTGACTTGGCCACCCAGTGACCTGTATGGATGCCCGTATTGAGTGAGCGGAAAGATTGATCTCGAACTCTAGGCTCGGCTTGATCGCTAAAACATATTACAGCGTTGTGGCTCAACTCGGACTCAAGGAAGGTGATGCCCACATCATCCGGAATGCCGGCGGTTCCGCGTGAGTATGGTAGTGTTCAATTTGACCCTGAGTTTATCTGTCGCATACAGAAAAGACTCGATTAGATCGTTGGTCATCTCCCAACGGTTGTTGGGGACTCGCGAGATCGCTGTGTTCCACCACACCGACTGTGGAATGCAGACGTTTACGACCCCTCAACTTCGAGACAAACTCAAGACCTCTGCAGAAGGAGGCGACGCGGAGAAAGTTGCCGCTGCCGCCGATGCCATCCAGTTCTTGGAATTCTCGGACCTTGATAAGGCTGTCAAGGAAGAGGTGGAATTTGTGAACGCCCATCCATTGATCCTCAAGGAGACCGAGGTCACAGGTTGGGTTTACCATGTCGAATCTGGCAAGGTGTGTCACCAACCTGTCGTCTCCGCCAAGCGTGTGATGAGTTGACTTGGTGTATCCGTGCGGACAGGTTCGCCGCGTGGTTTAACCTTTGAGCCTGGCGTTGAGCCATCAGATGGGTCCTGGCGGTGATGCCAGCCTGCTGAGTGGCACTTAGAAACAGCTGTAAAGAGACCAACCAGAAGTTTTCTCACACTGTGTGGGATTCCGTGAATGAATGAGTGTATAAACACCGAAACACGATGCGGACTGGAGTGAAGTGGGTGTACTCCCCTCGCTCGCCGAAGGTGGAAGCGATGTGGACTCGTGCCTCATTTCGCCAGCGGTCAGTCGCGGGTGGGAAGTAGGAACGAGCAAGTCGCTTGGAAGACAACTCGCAATGTACTTGGACAACACTTCGTCTTGTAATTCACGAACGGCTACAAGAATGAGGGAGATATACAACGGGAGAGGGGCTACAAGCATAAGGGGAAAAAAAAGGAAGGGGAATACGTCCGTCAGCATTCAGTGATTACTGAACATCATGGTCGGTGGTTAGAAATATAAGGATGACAAGGGGGAAAGGAGAAGGGGATTGCTCAAACGATCGGCGGGGTGTTGGGGTTGACGGTTGCGGTGGTCAAGACTCCGGCACAGCGAGCGAAGCATCTGAGACAAATCGCGGCCATCCAATCAAACAGTTTTGGGAGGGTAGTAGAGGTGTGTGCAAGTTCTGGAGGGGGAAGACGATAAGGACCGAGTGAAGATAGGAGGGTTAGAGACTCACCAACTAGTGACCGTTCAATCTTGGCGACGCCAATCCGGGCCCCCTGCTTTTCTACGCCAATCCGGTGATTCCTGTTAGGGAAAATGAGCAAGGAGGAGCGAGAGATTTCGGAGGAGGGGACATGGACTGACCGGGAGTTTCACATCCACTGGGGAAGCGAAGGAAACAACAGCAAGAGACAGGAGGAGGACGACAGAGGTGAGTTTAAGTCCGAACATGGCGGGGATTACAAGATGCGGAAGGGCAGAGGAAGGTAGTACTCGCAGGGTATAAGGAGAGAGAACAAGAGAGAGGGTTTATATATGACCGGTGACCAGCAACCAGCCACCAGATGACGGTTATTTGCAATCGGCGCGGTCAAACTGGGGCGGATTACCGCCCCGGTTCTGGTCCCGATCACGAAACCGAAAATCACGGTAAACGCCGCGTTTCGGAAAATATCACCCAGAATGATTCAAGAGCGAGTCTCAAGTCGCTTTTCCTACTGAAAAAAAAGGCGATAACCGAGCTATATCCTCACGTGCTTTCGCTGAACGGTTAAACGGAAGTCCGACCGTCAAACAACAGCGGGCCCCAGTGCCACAGAGAAAATCGGTCCATTATCGGTCCAGTAAGTTAACTTTGATCGTGCCTGATGGTGACACGCGGGCGGTAGATCATCAAATTCACCCAATCCGGACCCTGCTTTGCGATCGTGGATACTTTTCTCCGCTTGTTCCCGCTTGTTCCAGTCCCTTGAGCGGGAAAAGCAAACTCGCGGTTTTCCTGATGCAATGCATGACAACCAGCTTGGCGTTCATAATCGAATTGGCGACCAGGCGGGTTTCTGTGTTGGAGTCTTGACCGCGGTAGCTTGTGGCTTGGCACGTGGAAATGCCATAGGTCGTTCGGTTTTCGCGAGACCCATCTCTCATTGCCTCAGTCGTCTCACACCACGGCTGGGTAAAATTCACGACATTTTGGGCTGATTCCCCCCTTCACCTCAAAAGTTTACACTGCAGAGTCAAACCGTTCCCGTTTGACCAGTTTTGTGGAATTTGCAAAACACGGCATCACGCCGCATTCAAAAGGATCCACAGGGTGCCTTTATCGGAAAAGTGATACTCCCACGGAGTTTTTTTCCTCCGAAGGGTGAAAAAACTCCGCGCTAGTACAGTAAGAGGTTGGCGATACTTATCCTCCAGGGGCCTGGAGCATAGACTCGCGGTCCCGTCTCGGGGACGGCCTCGGGACAATGATCGGGTTTGAATCCCCCCCGCATCATGCGCACGCGTCTGACCGGGTTTCCATTTTGGAATCACGCGGCTCCCAAGTTCACGCCCGGGATCACCCCCTTCTCCTCACGTTTGGGGACCACACAGGTAAATGGGGTTTAAAACGTTTATCCCTTATATCGTTTGTTGGAATAACCTATGTCCGGAATTTGGGGCCACCCCGGGGTGGGGGTGATAAACCCCTTATGGGTGATTTCTGACTCCTCGCGCCAGAGGGGTTGAAATCGCAAAAACCGCGATTCCGCCAAAACGCGGTACGCGATCTTTATGTTCTTTGGGGCACTGGTGAGTGGAACGGGTTTTTCCCGCATCGCCGCATTCATATTTCCCGGCGAGGGAGATGTAAACGTATTTCCGCCCTTCTCCGACTTTCCTGCAAGGTACCTTTGTCTTTATTATTCGGGGGCAGTGCTTACGTTTTACACACATCACTCTAAGGTAAATTCATCTCCCCGCCTTGTTACCAGCACCGCAGGGTACGTACGTCCCCGCAGAGTTGACTTATTTTGAGGGACAGTTCTTCTCTTGGACCACCCCCGCCACGTCCCCCTTATGCAGGTGGGCCTCTATTTCCTATAGGAGCATTGTGCCTATGGATCCTATGAAATTTTGCGTGTCTACTGTGAGTATTTTAACTACGATGCACGCGTTTCACTGATCCTATCTCCCTTGCCCTCGCGTTTTCCTCTCAACTCCTCGGCCCGTTTTGGCCTGTTCCTGGGACGTTTATAGCTCTAGTGTATGCTCTTGGAACCCCTTGTAAGGGGTGCCTGACAATTGGTGAGTTATTTTGGGTTTCGTACCGGACAAGTTCCGGACGCGAGGAAAATTTATGCATTGTATCATACCTTATAACCACGTGTTTCTGCATCATGTATGATGTACACATTTCTTTGCAGAAGATCCACAGATGGCTCCCTGCCCCGTTATCAAAACGAACTTTCGAGAACTTGGGGTATGAGCAGATGGATGGTCTGGAAGATCGGCACGAGTACTTATTTATTTATTCTAACTCCCCTGTCCACGCATTGGATGACTGGACGACTGTCCATAACGCTAGATAACATTATTTCCATCGTAGAAGGGTTCCATTAAGCGAGATCTATTCCCCAATATCTGAAGACTTCCGCATCGCATACACCGATGAAACCGAACGGTCAAGCGTCGGGGCGACACCAGGATACAGGGGGTCCAAAGTGGGTGGGTTTCCTGTCTTTACTACTAACCCCCATAATTCGGAAGGTTGGCCCAGCTTTGAGCAAAATGGCTTTAGCGCCGCAACTCCAGATGTGCGGTTTGGAGACAAAATCAATGGGTGACTGGGTGATTGTCCGTGGGATGTGCAGCGTTTACAAACCGAGTTCAGACGAATATCAAACCCATATAAGGGAACTGTCAGGACCCCGACCGTTGGGCCGGGTCGTTGATTTTGTCTCCAAACCGCGCATCTGGAGTTGCGGCGCTAAAGCCG
>Ga0307515_10006804_pt1 | contig 22744 bp, 13 predicted proteins | sample 17_EM_MG_FD_194513 | JGI IMG/M metagenome (GOLD analysis project Ga0307515, IMG submission 194513) | Populus trichocarpa ectomycorrhiza microbial communities from riparian zone in the Pacific Northwest, United States - 17_EM | ecosystem: Host-associated > Plants > Roots > Unclassified | place... | reverse complement strand
CGGCGACCACTTCGGCCAGGCCGTGGCGCTGTCGGCGGACGGCTCGACCCTGGCGGTCGGCGCCGACGGCGAGGCCAGCGCCAACGGCGACCAGGCGAACGACGACGCGCCGGTCGCGGGTGCGGTCTACGTGTTCAGCCACGGCGGCGGGGCATGGAGCCAGGAGGCCTACGTCAAGGCGTCCAACCCCGGCGGCGTCAACTTCTTCGGCCGCGCGCTGGCGCTGTCGGCGAACGGCTCGGTCCTCGAGGTCGGCGCGATCGGTGAGAGCGCATCGGCGACCGGGATCAACACGACGCCGGATGGCACGGTGTTCGAGCCGGTGTCCGGCGCGGCCTACGCGTTCGAGCGCAGCGCCCAGGGTACGACGAAGACCTGGCGCGAGGTGGCGTACGTCAAGGCGTCCAACACCGGCGCCGGCGATGTGTTCGGCTCGAGCGTCGCGATGTCGGCCGACGGTTCGCTGCTCGCGGTCGGGGCCTCGGCCGAGGACAGCGCGGCGACCGGCGTCGACGGCGATCAGCACAGCGACGCGGCGACCGCGAGCGGCGCGGTCTACGTGTTCCGGTAGGTCACTTGCCCGGGTGGTAGCTGCGCCGGGTGTGACCCGCGAGCTGGTCGGGATGGAAGTAGACCTCGCGCAGGTTGCCGCTGGCATAGCGCGCGGCCTCGTCGGTGAAGTGCGGCGAGTCGGGGTGTCCGCTCTCGCCGCCGGCGGTGATCGCCATCGCCCGGACCCGCGGGCCGAACTCGACCACGGCGACGAAGCTGTTGCCGCTGGTGCCGTACATCCGCCTGGTGCCCGGGTAGGTCTTCGCGCCGAACGACGCCAGCGAGCCCCACTGCGCGCTGGTGAACGGCACCGGGATGCTCGGCGCGGCGTCGTCGAACTTCTGGACGATGTCGCCCGACACCCGCTGGAACCGGTTGATCTCGCCCCACGGCGTGCGCCAGGTGCCGAAGTCCGCGGCGAGCCGGTCGGACGCCGCGGCGAGCGCCGCCAGCTTCTGCGCCGGCGTGGTGCGCCTGGCCATGTAGTCCCAGATCGACACCCCGGCGCGCTGGGCCGCGGCCGCAGACTGCTGCCACAGCGCCTGGCCCCAGTACACCGCGAGCGAGGTCGGCACCGAGCTCGCCGACCAGCGGAAGTCCCAGTCGCGCAGCGCGGCGATCGGCTCGGCCAGCTTGCCACGGTCCGGATCGGCGGCGGGGGCCTCGTCGTAGGCGTGGATCAGGAGCGGGACCAGCTCGGCGAACGCCGTGAGGTAGCTGTCGAACGCGGCGTCGCGCAGCCCGGTGAGCGTGAACCGGGTCTCGGCGTCGAGCACGCGGGTCGCGTGGAGGCCGCGCGGGTTCTCGCCGTGCATGTCCATGTAGCGCGGGAACCGCTCGCGCCGCGGGCTCGACGCGCCGGCCGCCGAGTACGGCCAGTTGTTGGTGTTCATCACCCAGCCGCCCGGCGGGTCGACCACGTGCGGGCTGTCGTCGATGCCGTGCACGCCGTTCCACTCGGTCGCGGGATCGCTGCCGTCGACCGGGTGGGTCCAGTCGAAGCGGTCGTCGCGCCTGGGCAGGAACTGGGGATGGAAGTAGGCGATGTGGCCGTCGGCGTCGGCGTAGATCGTGTTGTTCGACGAGTTGGCCGCCAGCGCCATCACCTTGCGAAAGCCGTCGAGGTTCTTCGCCTTGGTCCGGAGGTACGACTGGCTCAGCGCCTCGATCGGCTTCTGCATCAGCCGGATCGCGATCCACTTGCCGTCCGCCGACCGGACGATCGGGCCGTGGTGGCTGGCGTACACCGTGACGTCCTTGACGGCGGTGCCGGCGTCGGTCCGGTACGGCACGCTGATCCGGCGGGTCTCGAGCGGCCGCAGCGCCTTGCCGTGCTGGTAGTACAGCTGGCCGGCCTTCTGCACCACGGTCTCGGCGTACTCGTCGACCGCATCGGCGCCGGTCGAGGTGTGCATCCAGCCGACCCGGTCGTTGAACCCCTGGTAGACGAAGAACTGGCCCCAGGTCACCGCGCCGTAGGCGCCCAGGCCCTCGTCGCTGGTCACCTGGAGCTCGGAGCGGAAGAAGAACGAGGTGTGCGGGTTGATCAGCAGCAGCGCGTGGTGATCGGCGGTGCGCGACGGGGCGATCGCGAACCCGTTCGAGCCCGACGGCTCCTTGGGCTGGTCGGTGGCCTCGGCCGGCGGCGGCCGGGTCGAGCCATCGCGGTAGAACGCGGCGAGCTCGCCCAGGTCGACGCGCTCGATGTCGCCGCCGATGCTGCCCTCGGTGAACGACAGCGCCATCCACGGCTCGAACCGGGTGATCACCCGCGGCTTCACCGCCGGGTGGGTCGCCAGGTAATAGTTGAGCCCGTCGGCCCAGCCGTCCATCACCTGGCGCAGCCAGCCCGGGCTCGCCGCGTAGGCCGCCTTGAGCGCGACCGGATCGATGAACAGCTTCATCCGCAGGTCCTGCCACACCGCGGTCTCGCCCTCGGCCTCGGCGAGCCGGCCCAGCGCGTTCAGATAGTTGGTCTCGACCCGGTTGAAGTCGTCCTCGGCCTGGGCGTACACCATCCCGAACACCGCGTCGGCGTCGGTCTTGCCGTGGATGTGGGCGATGCCCCAGTCGTCGCGGACGATGGTGACGCGCTCGGCGGCGCGCTCCCAGCGCGCGGGCTCGGGGGCCTGGTCACGGCCGGCCGGGGCCGATGCGCACGACACCACCAGCAGCAGCGGGAGCTTGTTCATCATCGCGGCGATCTCCCGGGCAGGGGAGCCGCACGGTAGCCCCGCCCCCGGCAGAATTCCAGCGCGCCGGCACCGTCCGAGCGGGCACCGAAACCGACCGCGGCGCGCGACCTCGGGGGTTCGCGCGCCGCTGCATGGGCGGCGCCGGGCGCCGCCAGTCGCTACTCCTGCGCCGCTACGGCACGCAGGGGAACGCGTCGGTCGTCCCCGTCGTGTCGTTGGTCGCACCGCCGCTCGCGTCGAACGTGAACGTCGCCTGGTTCGAGATCGCCGTCCCGGCCGCGGCGTTGATCGTCGCGACGATGGTGATCGTCACGCCGCCGCCCGGCGGGAGGTCACCGTCCCAGGTCACCGTGTTCGAGGCCAGCGTCGCGACCGCGGTGCCGCCGGTGGCGCTCGCGCTGACCAGCGTCAGGCCGGCCGGCAGGACGTCGGTCAGCTCGCTGCCGGTGTTGTCGAACGTCTTGCCGGCGCCGTCGCTCGCGAGCACGATCGTGTAGGTCACGGTCCCGCCCTGGACGAAGCTGCCGGTGACGGTCTTGCTGCCGAACAGGTGCGCCGGGATCCGGAGCAGCTGGTCGGTGTCGGTCGACGCGTTGTTGGCGGTCACCGGATCGGTCACCGGACCGGGCAGCGCGATCGTCGCGGTGTTCGACAGCGAGGTGTTCGCCGTCGTCGCCGAGACCGAGCACGTCGCGGTGTAGGTCGCCACGCCGCCGGCCGGCAGGTTGATCCGATCCAGGATGTTGCCGGCGCCGCCCGCGGTGCAGCTCGCGCCCGGGCTGGCCGCGCAGGTCCACGTGCAGGTCACGTCGCTCGGGAACGCATCCGCGACCGTCGCGGCGACGATGTCGTCGCCGCTGACGTTGCTCGCGGTCACGGTGTAGGTCAGCGAGCTGCCGACCCGGACCGAGGCCACGTTGTCGTCGACGGAGATCGCCAGGTCGGCCGCGACCGGCACCTGGGTGCAGGCATCGCCGTCGGGGACGATCGTGGCGAACGGCGTCTCGACCACGCCGGTGAACGCGATGTTGTCGACGGTCCAGCCGGCCGCGCCGATCGCGGAGTCGCTGCCGGCGCGCAACCGGAGCTGCACCGTGGAGCCCGCCGCCACGGCCTGGGTCAGCGACGTGTGGACCGTGCCGGCCGAGCTCCGGACCAGGCCTGGGCGGCCATTGAGCGGGTTGACGCCGCCGGCGACGATGGTGCCGTTGTAGGCGGGTCCGCCGATGTCGGTGAACGCGCCGCCGTTGGTCGCCATCTCGATCACGCCGCCGTCGAAGTTGCCGGTGGCGTCGAACTCGAACGACCAGGAGTGGTCGAACGCGATGTTGACCGAGCCGCTGGCGTCGACGGTGAGCACCGGCGACAGCAGATACTGATCGGTGCCGGTGCCGGCGTCGTTGACGTGCCACGCGTGCTCGAGCGGGGTGACCGCGACCCGGCCCCAGGGCGCGGCGTTGGCCAGGCTGGGGTTGAAGCTCGGCGTCCACGGCGGCGCCACGACCTCGACGGTCTCGGTCGCCGACACGGCCGCCTGCTCGTCGGTGTTGGTCCGGAACCCGACGGTCGCGGTCTGCGGGACCGAGAGCTGGGCATCGGTGAAGTCGATCTTGAAGTCGACCTGCTGGGTCCCGGTGACGGTGCGGACGTAGGCGACGCGCAGGCTGGCGGTCGCGACGCCGCCGAGCGGGACCGGGGGGAACGTCAGCGACGAGCCCTCGGGGTACCAGATGTCGGGCGTCACCGTGCTGACCGTCGCGGTGGTCGCGGTCAGCGCCGTGGTCCCGATGTTGCGCAGGGTCACGGTCAGCTTGCCGTACTCGCCGTGATCGAGCACGCCGTCGTGGTCGCACGAGCCCAGGCTGTCATCGAGCGTCGCGCCGTCCAGCGCCAGCTCGGGCCCGGTGCCGAAGTCCTCGACGACGCCGACGTTGTCGGCCGACACCCGGTCGGGCGACACCGCGTGGGCGCCGGCGCCGCGCTTGGCGAACGCGAGGCGGAACGCGACGTAGTCGGCCGGGTCGCTGGCCAGCGCCGCCGCGAGCACGCCGTCGCGCGCCTCGGTGATCGTCGGGAACGCCGGGGTGATCTTGAGGCCGCCGATCACGTAGCGCTTCATCCGGTCCTGCGCGTCCTGGAACGTCAGGCGCGGGGCCGGGCCGAGCGTGTCGCGGAGCAGCGCCGCATAGCACTCCCACAGCATCGCGGTCCAGACCTCGCCGACGTTGTGGACCTCGGCGTTGTTGGCGCCGTTGGCGCCGAACCCGATCGGCGGACCGACCGGCAGCACCACGTTGTTGGTGATGTGCTTGAACGTCAGCGGGTTCCTGGTCAGGTCGGTCGAGTACGGGTAGCGACGGATGCCGAAGTAGTAGCCCTGGTTGAGCGCGCCGTTGAACGGCACGCCGCTGGTCGCGTAGGTCGCGAGCGCGTACACGCCGTTCCAGTTCGCGTTGCTCGCGACCGCGGTGTCCTCCTCGCGCACGGTCAGCAGCATCGAGGCGAAATCGCTCCAGCCCTCGCCCATGCCCGCCGACTGCGACGTGCCCAGGCCCGAGCCGTTCGCGACCAGGCGGTTGCTGACATAGTGGAAGAACTCGTGGAACACGATCTGCTGGTCGAGCGAGCCGTCGCGATCCGCGGCGCGGAACAGCCGGGCCGTGACCGGGCCGGTCGCGAGCGCGGCCTTGATGATGAGGCCGCTGTTCCACGAGATCGTCGCGACCGGCTTGGTGTTCGCCGTCACGAAGCCGGTGATGTTGGCGACGCCGGTCGGGGCGGCCGCCTGGAACGTGAACACGATCGCCGACGCGGTGGTCGTGGCGGTCAGCCGGGTGATCCGGGTGTTGAACGCGCAGTTGGTGCCGTCGGTGTTGTCGAAGTCGAACATCGCGATCTTGCCGGCGAGCGCGGCGATGTTGGTCACCGTGCAGGCGGGAGCCGCCGTGAACGTCGCGATCACGATGTCGGTGTTGACGTCGTAGAACTGCGGGCCGGACATCGAGATCCCGATGTTCACCTTGCCGGCGATCCCGGCGGGCAGGAGCTCGAGGTGGTTGGCCGGCGACGGGAACACGTACATCCGCATCCGCGGGCGTCCGCCGTCGGCCGGGGTCTGCATGTTGGCGTTGGCGAAGCCAGAGAAGTCCTGCGCCTGGCCGCGGATGTTGTCGTTGGCGACGCCGCCGCGGCCGAAGTTGACGGTCTGGGCGTTGCCCGCGGCCTCGTTGAAGCCCGAGTCGTAGAACCAGTCGTGCAGGAAGTTGATGTTGTAGAACAGCTGCTGGATCGCGCCCTGGCGGCCCTCGGCGAGCGAGCCGTTGACGTCGGGGATCTGGGCGTGGAGGAACTGGCCGGTCGCGGTGGTCTGGGCGCGGAAGTCTCCCGTCGCCGGATCGACGTTCGCCGGCCCCGCCGGGCCGAAGCCGTCGGGGGCGAACAGGTTGAGGAACGCGTCGACGTTGTTGCCGGTGGTCTCGGTCGCGCCGGGCGCCAGCCACGGGTCGTGCTGGCTGAACGTGAAGTTCGACAGCGTGACGTCCTGGGTCGCGGCGAACGGGAACTGCACGCCGTCCGGGATCGGATCGATCTTGGGATCGGCGCCGTTGCCGGCGGGCGAGTCGTACGGGATGCCGGTCAGCGGATCGGCCCACACGCGATACGTGAAGCCGCCCGGGTCGACCGCGTCGGTCTGGCCGGCGGGCCGCCGGGCGTCGGCGATCAGGTTCTTGCGCGACAGGAGCTGGCCGGTCACCGCCGAGACCACGTAGGCGTAGGCCTCGGTGGTCGCGATCGGGTTGCCGTCGGCCGACAGCGTGCCGGCCGGCGCGGGGCCGGTGCGCGCGATGACCTCGACGTAGTACGCGGCCTCGAGGCCGTCGGCGGCGTGGAAGTAGACCTTCTTGAGCCGGATCGGATCGTCGAGCACGATGTTCGACGATGGTGCCAGCGCGAAGAAGTCGTAACCGTCGCGCGAGCCCGCGGCGACCAGCTGCGACGCATCGAGCTTGGTCCCGGCGAGGTGGCCGAGCGCCTGGCCGGCGCCGACCGCGCCGCCGAGCGCGAACCCGAGGCCGCCCTGGCGCGCGGCCGGCGTGGCCGTGCTGGTCAGGTAGCCGCTGAGCGCGACCGGCTCGAGCTTGCGGTTCATCACCACGCTCAGCTCCTCGCGGAAGATCTCGATTCCGTCGAGCTGCGCGTGATACTTGACGATCACCGGGCCGGTGCCGAGGTCCTGGACGTGCGACACCACAGCGCCGGCGACGTCGGCGTCGCCGAGCTTGTACAGCGGCGCGTAGTCGGCCAGCGCGGCGCGGGCCGCGGCGAGCTCGGGCCGGGCGATGCCGGCGGTCTGCCACCGCGACAGCGCGGTCGTCGCCGACGACTGGCGCGCCCAGACGAAGGTTGGCACGCCGAGCCGGGACTCGGTCTGCATCACGCTGCCGGGGCGGACCAGGTCCTTGGCCCGGGCGAGCAGCGCGGCGGTCTTGGCCGGATCGGCCGGGCGCGCGCCGAACGAGTCGGGCACCTCGCCGCCGGCCGGCGCCTGGAGCGGCGCGGGGTCCTGGGTGCCGCAGCTCGCGAGCACGGCGAGCAGCAGGATGCGGGGAAGGCGGCTCGTGGCCGCGGGACGGGCGGAATGGAGGGCCTTCATCTAGTTACTCCCCACGACGAAGTCGGTCGACTTCTTGAGACCGCACGCACACGTCACCTTCACGGTGACCGTGGCGGTGGAACCTCCGGGCATGAGCGTGTAGGTGAACGTGTCGCGCGCCGTGTTGGGCGTGTCGTTGCAATAGCCGGTCGCCGAGGCATAGGTGACCGAGATCCCGCCGACGACCGCGGCGGTGCCGTGGCCGGGCTGGGTGACGCTGGCGATCGCCTTGGGGCCGCCGTCGATGTCGGTGTCGTTGGCGAGCAGGTCGAACGCCGTTGCCACGACGCCCTCCGCCACGAGCGCGACGTCGTCGACCGCGACCGGCGGGTCATCGACCGCGTTGACCGTGAGCGTGACCGTGCCGCTGTCGGTGAGCAGGCCATCGGTCACGGTGTAGTCGAAGCTCGCGGTGCCGGAGAACTCCGCGTCGGGCACGAAGCTGACCTGCGTGCCGATGTGGGTGACGGTGCCGTGGGCCGCGTTGCCGACCGCCGAGATCATCAGGGTCTGGTGCTCCGGATCGGTGTCGTTGGCGAGCAGCATCGTGTCGGGGATCGTCGCCGTGACGTCCTCGTCGGTGCTGATCGCGTCGTCGGTCGCGACCGGCGCCGCATCGGCGCCGATCGACACGGTCACCATGGCCTGCGCGGTCAGCGTGCCGTCGGACACGGTGTACATGAACTTCGCCGCGCCCTGGAAGCCGTGCTCGGGAGTGAACGTGACGCTGGTGCCGGCCTTGTCCGCGCTGCCGTGGCCGTCGGCCAGGGCGGTCACCGCGGTCACCGTGAGCGCCGTGCCGTCGACGTCGGAGTCGTTGGCGAGCAGCATCGCCGCCGGGATGACCAGCGGGGTCTCGAACGCCGCCGCGAAGCTGTCGGCGACCGCCACCGGCGCGTCGTTGACGGCGGTGATGGTGAGCGCCACGGTCGCCGTGGAGCTGCCGTGGCTGTCCTGGGCCTTCACCACCGCGGTGTCCGCGCCGTTGTAGTTGGCAGCGGGGGTGTAGGTCCACGTGGGGCCGCTACCCGTCAGCGTGCCGTGTGCCGGCGACGTGACCACCGACAGCGTGACGGCGCTGGCGTTGGCCGCGGTGAGCGGCACCACCACGTTGGCGGCAGTGTCCTCCGCTGTCGTGACGGTGACATTGCTCAGCTTCGGGGGGAGTACGCGTTCGTCGTCGCCGCAGGCGGCGAGCAGCGCAATACAGGACAAGGCTATCAAGCGATACATGTGATGAGATCACTCCTCGAGACGGCAGCGCGCCTCGCATCCAGCGATTCGGAAGTTCCCAAATGTTCATGTCGGCGCAAACGGGGCACGAAGTCAATGGTCGGCTTTGCGAAAGCTCTATTGTTTCGCGTGATCACAAGTCGAGTTGATCGGTGGGTTCAACTCGCGCGGCTGCGGTTCGCACGTATCACCGCGGCGAGCAGTGATGCTATCTGCGGTTCAGCACTGGCTGGATCGCGCTGGCAGCTGCGCGAGGACGGCAATCGCCTACCAGGGTTTGCCAGCCCGGTGGTGTGCGCCGCTCAGCGCTCGGCGATGTCGCCGTCCTGCAGGTACGCCGAGGCGGCGACGATGCTCACCGAGGTCCAGCCGCGGTTGGAGCCGCTGCCATCCTCGGCGCAGTCGCCGTCGGTGTGAACCCCAACCAGGTAGCCCTGGTCGTTGAGCAAGCCGGCGCCCGAGCTGCCGACGAGGGTGTCGAGGTCGGCGTAGAAGATCTGGTCGTGGCACGCGGCGAGGAAGCTGCCCTCGGCGATGACCTTGGGGCCGCCGCGGGGATGCTGGATCACCGCGAGCAGGTCGGTCGAACGGCTGGTCAGCGGGGTCGGCGTGGCCGCCGGGAGCTGGTCGAGCCGGAGCAACGCGTAATCCGGTTCGGTCGCCTGCTCGATCACGGTGCCCATGGTCGCCAGCCGGTCGCCGTCCGGGTCGGTCTCGATGTTGAACGCCACCAGATCCTGGTCGCCCAGTCCGACGCAGTGGCCGGCGGTCAGGACCACGGGGCCGGCCGCGGCGGCGATCAGCGTCCCGGTGCAGCTGCCGTTGATCAGGGCCACGGCGTCCTCGCGCTGCTGGACCCCGGCGATCGCGCCCTGGTACTTGTTGATCGGCGTGAACTCGGCGGTCGCACCGCACTGCGACACGAGGTTCGAGCCGCCGGGCGTGGCGCGCATCGCTGCAGTCCGCATCGCCGAGCAGACCTGGGGCATGTGGTGGGATTCTCCGCAGGCCGCGATGCCCAGGGACAGCGCGGCCGCGGCGACGGAAGCCCGCGGAGTCATGCGGCGCATCATAGCTGCAGCCGGCGCCACGTCGCGCGCCGAGCGCGCCAAGCATACGGGTTCACCCGGGTAATTGGCCACACCGCGGTGGGCGAGCCGGCGGGGCGGCGGTGGCTCCCGGATGGGGAGCCGCGGGACAGTCGCGGGGCGTCGCTGTCGCATCGTTGAACGGAAGACCCAGGCACGGAGACGGGGGACGTGCCGGACACATCACTGCTCATGCCAGGCCCGAGCGGCGGGTGCGCAGCGACGCGATCGAGTACTTTGCGGATCGCGGTGTTCGGCGGCGAGGGCGCTGCGTCGCGCGCCGGGCGACCGCGGCACATCTCGTGCAGATTGCAATCTCGATGTGGATGGGGTGCGCGAGTCGGCGCGAAGCGCGAGACACCGGGAGGCTTGCATGATGTTCTGTGTTCACTCGGGTCTGCGTGCGGGTCCATGGGTAGGTCTCGCCGGCGCAGTGGCGCTGCTCGGGATGCAGGACGCGCGCGCCGAGGGCGACGCGGCCGGCCGCAGGGTGTCGAGACAGCTGACGCTGTCGGGAGCGATCGAGATCGCGCTGTCGGGCAATCCCCAGCTGGCGATCGAGGCCGAGAACATCGTCGCGGCCGAGGCCCGGGCCAGCGCCGACGCCAAGCTGCGCCTGCCGCTGCTCGGCCTCCGGTCCAACGTCCAGGTGTGGGACCAGGCGGTCACCGCGGACCTCGGCGAGGGCATCGGCAAGGTCACGATCCGCGATCGGGTGACCGGCACGATCGATCTGCAGGTCAGCCAGCCGGTGAGCGGAGTGCTCGCGATCGGCAAGCTGGTCGAGCGCGACCGGGCGCTGACCGAGGCCAGCCGGGCGGCGCGCGACGGCCGCCGCATCGAGATCGCGTATCGCGCCGCCGAGGCCTACCTCGACGCGCTGCAGTCCCGGACGCTGGGCCAGGTGGCCGCGGCCTCGCTGCAGCAGCTCGAGGCGGACTTGATCCACGCCAAGGTGCTGGTCCAGGGCGGCACGCTGCAGAAGGTCGACGTGCTGCGGCTCGAGGTCGAGCACGCGCGGATCGAGCAGCAGCAGCTGCAGGCCGAGACCGCCGCGCTCGGCGCGCGCCGCCGGCTGGGCCTGTTGCTCGGCTTGCCCGACGGCACCGAGCTCGCCCTGGTCGACGTCGACACCACGCCGCCGGCGCTGCCGTGGACCGAGGACGAGGCGGTGGCGCGCGCGCGCCGCGATCGCGCCGAGATCCGCGGCGCCGGCGCCAGCACCGCCGCCGCCGAGCTCGGGATCGCGGTGGCCCGCTCGAACTACTTTCCGGCGATCTCGCTGACCGGCGTCTACAGTCGTGCGGTCAATGCCGGATTGCTCGGCGCCGCCGACAGTGCCTATCTCGGAATCACGCTCGACTGGAACCTGTGGGACTGGGGCAGGCGCTCGGCCGAGGTCGAGGGCAGCCGCGCGCTCAGCCGGCAAGCTCGCCTCAGCGAGGTCGCGCTGACCGAGCAGATCGCGGTCGACACCCGCGCGCGGTGGCAGGCGGCGCGGCTGGCGCGGGCCACGCTCGAGGTCGCCGACCGCGGGCTGACCGCTGCCGCCGAGGCCCAGCGGCTGCAGGCCGTGCGGTTCGCGCAGGGCGCCGCGACCACGACCGAGGTGGTCGACGCCGAGGCCGCGCTCGCCAATGCGCAGTCGCAGGCGACGATCGGCAGATATCAATATCTCGTGTCGTGGATGGCGCTGAGTCGAGAAGTCGGCGTCTTGCCGGTGCACCCGGAGGCGCGGCGATGACGCGGCACCACGATGTGGCTTCGCTGGCTGGATCGCATGGCATACGGACAGGAGATCTCATGACTCGTCTATCGACCTCGTTCCTGACCCCGTTCCTGATGGTGGCTGTGGTGGTCGCCGGCTGTGGCAAGGACGACAAGGAGCGCGATCGCAAGGCGCTGCCGCCGCCGACCGGAGCCGGTTCGCCGCCGCTGCCCGCGGTGCCGTCGCTGGCCAGGCCGGCGGCGCCGCCGAGCCCGACCACCGCGTCGGCGCGCAAGACCACCGGCACGCTGTTGCCGCACTCCGAGGTCGCGGTCGTGGCGCGGGCCGCCGGCGTGGTGATCGAGCTCGGCGTCGAGATCGGCGCCCGGGTCAAGAAGGGCCAGGTGCTGTTCCGGGTCGACGACCGCGGCTCCACGCTGCGGCTGGCGCAGGCCCAGACCCAGCTCGCGGCCGCCGAGCTCCAGCTCAGGACCGCCGACGTCGAGTACCGCCGGGCCAAGGCGCTGTTCGATCAGCAGGCGGTGACCCAGCAGCGCTGGGATCAGGTGTCGGCCGAGGTCGAGACCGCGAAGGTCGGGATCGCCCAGGCCCGCAACGGCGTGGCGGTCGCGAGCAAGGCGGTCACCGACGCCACGGCGCGCGCGCCGATCGACGGCGTCGTGGTGTCGCGCCCGGTGGCGTTCGGCGACTACGTCAGCGACTCGCCGCCGACCCAGGTGCTCGTGCTCCAGGACCAGGCCACGCTCGAGCTCAAGTTCCGGCTGCCCGAGCGCGCGCTGGCCAGCGTGCGGACCGGCGACGCGATCACCGTGTCGCTGCCGGCGCTGGCGACCACGCGCAAGGCCAAGATCTCGATCGTCGCGCCCAGCGTCGAGCCGAGGACCCGCACGGTCGAGCTCACCGCCGTGCTCGACAACCGCGACGGCGCGCTGCGCCCCGGCCTGATGGCGGACGTCGTGCTCGACGCCGTCGAGTCGGCCGCGTCCGACACCTCCGGCATCCCGGCGGCCCGGTGACCGCGGTGAACCCCATGATCGCAAGGAGCGCGCCGTGAAGATCGCCGCAATCGCCATCAAGCGCCCCGTGTTCGCCCTGATGGTCCTGCTCGTCCCGATCGTGTTCGGGCTGATGGCCTATCCCAAGATCGGAGTCGAGCAGTTCCCCAGCGTCGAGTTCCCGGTGGTGACCGTGTCCGCGGTCTACCAGGGCGCCGATCCATCGTCGATGGAGACCAAGGTCGCCAAGCCGATCGAGGACGCGCTCAGCTCGATGGGCGGGATCAAGCGGCTGCAGTCGTTCAACCTCGAGTCGCTGACCCAGGTCGTGATCGAGTTCCAGCTCGACGTCGATGCCGACAAGGCGGCGCAGGGCGTGCGCGACCGGCTGGCGGTGATTGCCAATCTGCCCAAGGAGCTCGAGACTCCCAAGGTCCAGAAGTTCGATATCGGCGCCCAGCCGATCATGTCGCTGGCGCTGACCGGCAAGCTGTCGCCGCGCGACCTGACCAAGTTCGCCGAGGACGTGATCAAGCAGCGGCTCGGCCAGATCAAGGGCGTGGGCAACATCGAGATCGTCGGCGGCCGGCCGCGCGAGATCCACGTCGTGATCGATCCGGCGCGGCTCGCGTCGCGCGGGCTCAGCCCCGGCGACGTCAGCGCCGCGCTCGAGAGCCAGAACCTCGAGCTGCCGGCCGGCCGGATCACCGAGGCCGGCCGGGAGGTCGTGGTCACGACCAAGGGCGGGTTCACCAGCCTGCAGGAGATCGCGGATGCGCCGATCACCATCCCGGGCGCGTCGGGGGTGACCACCGTCCGGGTCGGCGACGTCGCGCTGATCGAGGACGACATGCTCGAGGCCCGATCGCACGCCTCGGTCGACGGCAAGGCCGCGCTCGGCCTGGTGATCCAGAAGGAGTCCGGCGCGAACCTGGTCGCCGTGGCCAAGGCGGTGCAGGCCGAGGTCGCCGCGATGGAGCACATGCTCGCCGACAAGGGCGCCCAGCTGACCATCACCGACGACGAGTCGCCGTTCATCGAGCAGGCGTTCCGCGACGTCCAGTTCGACCTGCTGCTCGGCGCGTTCCTGGCGATCGTCATCATCCTGGGGTTCCTGCGCGACTGGCGGGCCACGTTCATCAGCGCGCTCGCGCTGCCGACCTCGGTGATCGCGACGGTGTGGTTCTTGAAGCTGTTCGGGTTCACGTTCAACCAGCTGACGATGCTGGCGCTCAGCCTGTCGATCGGCCTTCTGATCGACGACGCGATCGTCGTGATCGAGAACATCCACCGCCACCTCGAGCAGGGCAAGTCGCCGATGCGCGCCGCGGCCGAGGCCACGTCCGAGATCGGCCTCGCGGTGCTCGCGACCACGTTCTCGATCGTCGCGGTGTTCGTGCCGGTGGCGATGATGCAGGGCATCATCGGCCGGTTCTTCTTCCAGTTCGGCATCACGGTCAGCGTGGCGGTGCTGCTGTCGATGTTCGTGTCGTTCACGCTGACCCCGATGCTGTCGGCGCGGCTGCTCAAGGTCGCCCACGGCAGGCCCAACCTGGTGTCGCGGATGATCGAGCGCGTCCTTTTGCTGCTCGAGCGGGTCTACAAGCGGCTGCTCGGCGCGGCGCTGCGCCACCGCGCGATCACCGTGGGCGCCGCGTTCGCCGTGCTGATCGGCTCGTGCGCGCTGGTCACCCGGGTCAAGACCGAGTTCGTTCCCGACGACGATCGCTCGTCGTTCTCGGTGTCGCTCGAGCTGCCGGCCGCGACCGCGCTGGCCATGACCGAGCAGGTGGTGGAGGCGGTGGCGACCGATCTGCGCGCCCGCTGCCCGGGCGTGGTGTCGACGTTCGTCACCATCGGCAGCGGCTCGGGCGCGGTCAATATCGGCAACATCCAGGTCAACCTCCGGCCGGTGCGCGAGCGGCCGTTCAGCCAGGCGGGCGTGATGAGCTGGGTCCGCGAGCACTACGCGCCGCTGGCCAGGAGCGAGATCAAGCTGACGCTCGGCCAGGTCGGCGGCGTGGGCGGCGGCGACAGCCGGCCGATCCAGCTCAACCTGCGCGGCAAGAACATGGCCGAGCTGGTCAAGGCGTCCGACGCCCTGGCCGCGGAGCTGCGCAAGACCGGGGGGTTCGTCGATGTCGACTCGAGCAACCGCGGCGGCAAGCCGCAGATCGAGGTCACGCCGGACCGCGCCGCGGTCACCGAGCTCGGCGTGCCGGTCTCGACCATCGCCCGCACCGTGCGCGCGCTGGTGTCGCGCGACAAGGTCACCGACTACAAGGAGGACGCCGATCTGTACGACGTCCGGCTGATCCTGGCCGACCACGAGCAGAGCGACTTCCCGACGCTGTCCAACCTGATGGTCCGGTCCAGCACCGGCGAGCTGGTGCCGCTGTCGTCGCTGGTGCAGCTCAGGCGCGGCGACGGGCCGACCCGGATCGCGCGCGAGGCCCGGATGCGCCAGATCACCGTGATGGCGGGACTCGACGGCCTGGCGCTCGGCGAGGCCACGCTCAAGACCCAGGAGATCGCCAAGCGGCTCGTGCCGCCGTCGATCGAGACCGAGATGTCGGGCACCAGCCAGCTGATGACCGAGTCGTTCGGCTACATGATCGTGTCGCTGATCCTCGCGATCCTGCTGGTCTACATGATCCTCGCGGCGCAGTTCGAGAGCTTCATCCACCCGCTCACGATCATGATGTCGCTGCCGCTGGCCGTGGTCGGCGCGTTCGGCGCGCTGTTCCTCGCCGGCGCGAACTTCAGCATCTTCGGGATGATCGGCCTGATCATGCTGATGGGCCTGGTCACCAAGAACGCGATCTTGCTGGTCGACTTCACGCAGAAGCAGAAGGCGCTGGGCGCCACGACCCGCGACGCCCTGCTGATCGCCGGGCCGATCCGGCTGCGGCCGATCCTGATGACCACCGCGGCGATGATCCTCGGCATGCTGCCGGTCGCCCTGGGCCTGGGCGAGGGCGGCGAGGGCCGCGCGCCGATGGCCGTGGTGGTCATCGGCGGCCTGGTCACCTCGACGCTATTGACGCTGGTCGTGGTGCCGGTCGTGTACTCGCTGATCGAGGGCCTGCGCGACCGGCTGCACCGCAACCGGCCGCCGGTCGCGGTGGTCGTTGACTCCGCGCACGGCGCGGGCGAGCTGTGACCGCCGACCACCGTTGATCGGGAGCCATCTGAGCTCAACCGCGCGGGAAAAGGCCCCTATCGATCAATCGGGGGCCATCCGGGCTCAACCGCGCGACGCGACGCGCGGTCGCCAGTCGTGAATGATCCCGCCGGCTTTGCCGGCGCATCCCCCAGAGGGGGCATGGGAAAGCCCCCTATCGATCGACTAGTACAGGGCGTTCAGCGCGGTGACGTCGCTCGCCGTGAACCGGCCGGTCTCGTTCTGACGGAAGCACGAGTTCATGACCGAGGCGCCGACGGTGGCGCCGCTCGGGGTGCCGGCGATCAGGATCGCGCCGACGCCGCCGTTACCCTCGTTGGACGCCGCGCCGCCGCAGCTGATGGCGCGGTTGAAGAAGTCCGAGTGGCGGAAGCCGACGGTGTGGCCGAGCTCGTGGGTCATCACGTGGGTGATCGTGGCGACGCTGAAGCCGTTGAGGCCCGAGCCGATGTTGATCGTGTTGAACGGCCGGCCGCCCGACGGGAAGCCCGAGCTGCCGCCGGTGCCGCCCGAGACCCGACCGGTGATGGTCGCGCCGCAGCCGGTGGTGCTGCCGGTCGTGCGGGTCATCCGGAAGGTCAGGCCGAGGTTGTTGTAGTTGGCGATCGCGTTGTTGAGCGCGGTGCTGAAGCTCCCGGTGAACGCCGCGCCGTTGACGCAGATCGTCGTCAGGGTCCGGGCGACGAGGTTGGTGGTCCGGTATTGCTCGCTGGACGCCGAATGGTCGACCGCGATCATCTCGCGGGACGCTTCCAGGCTGACCGCGGCGTCGAGGCCGGTGTAGACCACGCCGTCGACGACCATGATCTCGTGGGCCGGGAATCCGGCCAGGCCGAGGTTGTCGATGATCTCCTGTGTATCTTGTGCACTGTCACGCTGCTCGGCGCCGCAGCCGAACGAAAGAGCACCACAGGTCACCGCGAGTACGATCGATCTTGTGAACATTGCTTTCTCCTGATCTGTCCTGAAACGGTTCTGAAATGGCCCCGACATGGGACCGCTCGGGTCACAAGTACGTCGTCCCAGCGACGCTGAGATGAACGAAGCTGCGATCAGCGCCCGCCACCCGGGAACAACGACGAGTCGCTGCGGACTCCACCACATCGACAGCGCGGGTTTCAACAATGATGATCAGAAAAATTAATTTGGCCGAGCGACACAGTGTGTCGTGGAGATCGGCAGCGCAGCAATACGCGCGCGGCACGACGCCATCAAAAATCTGCGACGGCGCGCGGCGCGCGCGGCGATCGAACATCTAAGCGCGGGGACGCGCTGGTATATTCTGGCCGGATCGCAGCGCGCCATGTTGTCGCGCCGCGATCCAACTGCGAGGCAACACACGGCTTCTCGAGCGGTGGGTGAAGCACGCAGGACACCATACGTCGCCGGCGATTCGACTCACCGGCCGGTTGGTCTCGGCGATTCGACGAGATCGGCGAGGTTGCGATCGCGCGCCGGCCGGCGGTGGATGAGGTGGACGCTGACCACCAGCGGCGGCACGCCGCCGACGAGGCCGCCGATCACGTCGAATGGCCAGTGGACTCCGAGGTAGATCCGCGAGAATCCGATCGCGGCGACCAGCGCGATCGCGGCCGCGATCACCGGGCGGCGAGCGGCGGGATACAGCGCGATCAGCGCCGCGGCGATCACGCCCCAGATCGCGATCGCGGACATCGAGTGCCCGCTCGGGAAGCTTCCGTCGGTGGGCAGCGCGATCTTGTCGAACAGCCGGGGCCGCTCGCGCGAGAACATCACCTTGAGCGCGGTGTTGGCCGCGATCACCACGGCGGTGTCGATCACGAGCACGATCGCGATGCCGCGCTTGCGGTGGTGGATCGCCAGCAGCGTGACCAGCGCGACCGCCGGGAGCAGCACCGCGTTCGAGCCGATCAGCGTGGCGGTCTTCATCACCAGGTCGGCGGGCGCCGAGTCGAGCCGGTGGACGGCGAGCTCGACGGCGATGTCGAGCCGGTCGAACGCGCCGGTGCGGACCTCGGCGGCGATCACCACGAACACCAGGCTCGCGACGATCGCGATCGCGAACAGCACGAGCGTGCGCAGGGTCAGCGCGCGCAGCCACCGCAGCACCGCCGGTCGCGCGCGGTGCTGCGTCATCGCGTCACCGGTCGTCACCGGACGTCACCGGTCTCACGGGTCTCACCTCTCCGGGCGGGTCAGCCCGACGACCCGGATGCCGCGCGCGCCGAGCTCGTAGGTGTGGATCACGAGCGGCCCGGCGCCGGTGCCGTTGCCGACCTCGAACGTCACGATCCGCGCCGGGTCTCCGTCGGGCGGGCTGCCGGTCACCATCGGGCGCGGCCGGAAGCACACCGCGCCGTCGTCGCCGAGCTCGGGCTCGAGCGCCAGGGTCTTGCCGCCGCCGCGCTCGACCACGGTGTAGCGGAACGCCGCCGCGGGCGCGATCGCGCGCAGCCGCGCGAGGTCGGTGGCGCAGATCCGATCGGCCTGGGCGGCGCGGACGTCGGCGAGCGGCGACAGCTTGCCGAGGTAGCGGACCAGGATCCGGCGCTGGCGCTCGATCAGGATCCGGGCCAGGTAGTCGGCGTCGGTCGGGTCGCCCCAGCGGCCGAGCTCGACGAACCGGCGGATGTCGGCGATCGAGAACCGCGCGATCAGCCGCGCCATCCACGCCGCGTCGCGCTCGGTCATGCGCAGGAACGCGGGGTTGGGGTACATCGGCTTCCAGCCCGCCGGATCGAAGTCGGTCGCGCGATAGAACCCGAACTTCTCGCGGCCCGGCTCCGGCCGCGCGTGGTCCCACGGCCGCTCCTCGGCGCCGAACGTGACCAGCGAGCGCGCGATGTCGCCGACGTCGAACTCGTACGAGTAGCCGAGCCGTCGCGACATGTCGGCGACGCTGACGTCGCCGCCGAACGTGTCGCTGGTGTCGAGGACGTAGTGCAGGACGTAGCCGGGCGACGACCGCTTGTCCTTGGGATCGGTGGCGATCCACACGTCCATCGAGTTCTGCTCGCGGGCGTCCCAGTGGTCGAGCCAGGCCGACAGCACGCGGCTGCCGCGGAGCTCGCGGCGGTCGGCGTGGTCGATCACGTCGTTGGGGTCGTCGGGCCGGGTGCCGACGTAGCGGAACGGGCCGATGGTGAGCCCGGTCAGCCACTTCGACGCCTGCATGCGGACCAGGTCGCCGCGGACGTGGGTGGTGCTCTCGATCACCTTGTCGAGCGCCGGCTCGTCGAACGGATGGCTGACGCCGTCGTTGTCGATGACCTTGAGGTCGGGGGTCAGCTCGAGCTGGGCCTTGCGGAGCTCGACGATCTGCTCGCAGCTCGTGTTGAATCCGATCGCGTGGTAGATCGCCGCGCCGATCACGCTCGCGGCGCTCGCCCGGTCGGGCTTGCCCTTGTCGTCGGCCTTGAGCATGTACTTGCCCTTGCCCTTGACGTCGATCCGGAACCCCAGGGTCGAGCCGTTGTCCTTGCCGTGGTCGATCACCCAGGCCTGGTCGTCGACCTGGTCGGACGCGGGGAGCACGTCGTCGCGCTTGCACGCACCGGGCGCGGCCGGGTCGGCGGCGTCGGCGAGCCGGGCGCCGGCCTGTGACCGGTTGGTGAACCACGACGAGTCGGGGACCTCGTCGAGGCTGTTGACGTTGACCGCCTCGCCGGAGACCTCGACCGAGAACACCCGCGACAGCGGCGCGAACACCAGGTTGTCGATGTGGTCCCAGACGAACGGCGAGACGTACTCGGCGGGGGCGCAGTTCCGCTGGTGCGGGTCCTTGGCGTCGGGCTCTGGCCGGCACGGCACCGATACCGTGCGCAGGTCGGTGTCGACCCGGAACGGCTCGCGCAGCGCGAACTGCCGCGACGACGTGCATGCGAGGCCCGGGCCCAGGAGGATGATGACGATGAACGAAGCTGGTCTCATGGCGATGCCCACCTGGTTCCGAACGTGATCCGCACGGACGTGAGGTCCGCGCCTTGCTCGAAGGTCTCGGTGCCGACGCCGAGCAGCAGCGTGAAGCCGCGCTCGCGCTCGGTGTCGGTGGTCAGGCCGATGTCGCCCGACAGGCGGAGCTTGCCCGGCGCCAGCCCGGCGAGGTGATCGCCGAACGCGTTGCCGACCGTGACCCGGGTCTGGGCGTCGAGCCCGAGCCAGATCGGCCAGCTGTAGCCGAGCTGCGCGGCGGCGGTGCTGGGCCCGGTCATCCAGCCGGGCACGAAGCCGGGCATGAGCTCGCCGCCGAGCACCGGGTCCTCGGAGAACGGGACCTCGCCGGACATCGCGTCGACGAGGTCGAGCGCGAGCTGGGCGCGGAGCGTGCGGCGGTGGCCGGTCAGGTCGAGCGCGGCGCCGGCCACGCCGCCGTATTCGATCCACGACCGGCCGCCGCGCAGCTCCATGCCCGGCGCGGTCCGGAGGTGGAGGTAGACGCCATCGCCGGGCCCCGGCCGCGGGCCGCGGGTGTCCAGCGTCAGCTCGAGGCCGGCGTCGGCGGCGGTGTACGCGTCGCGGTAGCCGGGCGGGGCCATCACCTCACCGCGGGCGATCCGCGCGTCGAGCGAGGGGTCGCCGCAGCACGCGCCGTCGAGGAACCGGATCCGGTGCAGGCCGGCCGCGGCGTCGAGCGAGGCGTGGTCGGTCAGCCTGCGGTGGTAGCCGACGCCGCCGCGGATCCGCTCGGCGGCGTAGCGCGAGCGGGTGGCGGACGTGGCGTCGGGCCCGATGCCCAGGAACAGATCGTCCTCGGAGCGCCGGGCCTCGAGCTGCACCTGCACGCGGTCGGCCGGGTCGATCGCGTACTGATCGGCCGCCGCGACGTGGATCGATCGCAGCCCCCAGGTCGTGGCCTGGAGGCTCAGCGCGTTGCCGTCGGCGACCAGGTCATCGGTGACGTAGTACAGCCCGAGGCTCGGCGACACGCCGAGATCGAACCAGGCGATCGGGACGATCAGGCTCTTGCCACCCTCGCCGAACCTGAACAGCTGGGCGAGCGAGTCGGACCAGCGGCCGCGCTCGGCGCTCCTGACCAGCGCGCCGAGCGGCCGCCGCAGCACGTACTCGCTGGCGAGATAGAGCGGCGCCAGCGCGATGCGCGGGATCCACAGCGCCCAGGACTCGGCGTCCGTGTCCGGGTTGCCGCGCCCGTCGTAGTCCGGCACCTCGCGCGGCGGATCGGCGCGCGCGATGCTGCTGGCCGCGAGGAGCGCGGTCGCGGTGACGCAGAGAAACGTGGGCGGGGGAATGGTTTCGTGTCGTGCAAGGCGCCCGCCAGGCGAATCCTGCAGCCACCACTCCGTGCGCCCGACGGCAAGCCGTGCGCCGCCGCCACATCGTGCTCCCCACGGTGCTCCGCGAGCGCGATCGGCCGGCGGGTCAGCGCTTGGGCGGACCGTCGGGGTACAGCTTCTCGACCTGCAGACCGGCGACGTTGAGGGCCGCCTCGAACCGGCCGAAGATCCGGCGGGCGGCGGCGACCAGCCCGCGCGGGCCGTGGCGGGTGACAAACGCCGCGTCGATCGCCGTGCCGCTCACCATCCAGCTCGCGAGCTCGTTGACGATCGACTCGCGCGTCCAGCCGCGCTTGCGGCCATCGCCGGGGGCCGCGGCTGTGGCGGCGGGCTGTTCCGCGGCCGTGGTGGCCTCGGGCGTGGGCTCGGCGGGCGCGGTCACCGCGGGGGGCTGCTTGCGGGGCCGCGGCACGACCGGCGCGGGCCGGCCGGCGCCGCGCGCGAGCCTGGCCAGCCGGCGATCGAGCTCTTGCCGGACGATCTCTCGCGCAGCGGCCATCGCCAGCTGCCGAACCTCGTCCTGGAACCGGGCGAGCTCATCACTCAGCGCGGTGCGGCTATCGGAACGTGTCATAGGCTCACCATCATCGTCGAACTCGCTGGGTCAGGGCGCCCCGGGACGGCAAAATCTGGACTGCGCCCGGTCGAAGTGAACCTTATATTGAATGCTACGAGCAACAGGCAATTGGCCCGCAGCAATTTGCGGTTGTTTCTGCCGGGTGATCCGGAGCGGTCAGACGGCGCCATCGACCACCACCGTCGCGCCGTTCATGTAGCTGGCGCGCGCCGAGGCGAGGAACGCGACGACCTCGGCGGCCTCGGCGAGGCTGCCGACCCGGCGCAGCGCGCAGTGCCGCAGGTACTCGTCCTTGCGCGCCGGCGGCAGGTGCTCGCTGACGCCCTCGTCGAGGATCCCGGGCGCGATCGCGTTGACCGTGATGCCGTAGCGCCCGACCTCCTTGGCCAGCGACTCGGTGAACCCGCGCAGCGCGGCCTTGGCGGTCGCGTAGTGGACGGGCGCCTGCATCATCTTGACCCCGGCGAGCGAGCTGACGTTGACCACGCGGCCGTACTTCTCGCGGACCATCGTACGCAGCACCGCCTGGGTCGCGAGGAACGCGCCCTTGACGTGGGTATCCATCATCTGGTCCCAGTCGTCCTCTTCCATCAGGGCGAGCGGGACGACCTGACCGAAGCCGGCGTTGTTGACCAGGATGTCGATCTTGCCGTGCGCGCGGTCGAGCTGCTTGACCAGCTCGGTCAGGCCGGGCTTGTCGAGCACCGAGACCTTGTGGGCCGAGTGGCCCGACGCCTCGGTGCCGGGGCCGCGGAGCGCGGCGAGGGTCTCGGCCGCGGCGGCGTCGTCGCGCAGGTAGTTGAACGCGACCCGCGCGCCCTCGCGGGCCAGGATCAGGCAGATCGCGCGGCCCAGGCCCCGCGACCCGCCGGTGACCAGCGCTACTCGGCCGTCGCACAGTCCCATGGCGAGATCACGGCCGGGTCACGAGTTGATCACGGGCAGGCTGAACGGGGCGCGGCCGAACCGCGCGCGCGGCGTGTCGGGGCCCTTCGCCGCGCCGCGGTGGAACATGTTGAAGCCGCACGCCGGCATGATCCGGCCGTCGATCTGCGGATAGTGATGGCAACACTTGCGCAGCCGCTCGAGGTCGAAGTCGTGGCGATCCATGTAGTGGTGGAGGAAGATCGACTTGGACTGGCGCTCGCTGACCCGGAACGCGTCGCGCGGCGACAGCGGGGTGCGGGGGAACATCTCGTCGAGCGAGCGCCGCAGCGCGGCGAGGATCTCGGGGCCGCGCACGATCTCGTCCTGGCGCGCGAAC
>Ga0307515_10006803_pt1 | contig 22745 bp, 2 predicted proteins | sample 17_EM_MG_FD_194513 | JGI IMG/M metagenome (GOLD analysis project Ga0307515, IMG submission 194513) | Populus trichocarpa ectomycorrhiza microbial communities from riparian zone in the Pacific Northwest, United States - 17_EM | ecosystem: Host-associated > Plants > Roots > Unclassified | place... | reverse complement strand
GGGGGTTTACTAGGCCCTATAGGGTATTTATAAAAGTTTTGCTGGCCCTATAAGGTAGTTATAGAAGTAGTTATATAATAAAATAATATACCTTATTACGAAAGTAAGACTTTTAAATAGATAATATTGTCTATCTTTATTTAATTTAGGGGAAGTAGTACCAAAATACCATTTATAGTAGTAACCCAAGATAGGGCAATATAGAGCTGCCTATAGGTAAAGACCGGTATACGTAAGTTAATACCAATAAAGTTAAAAGACTGCCCCTATAACTTGTTTACGGTTATAGTAAAGCATAGCCGGATTAAAAACTGCCTTCTACTAATAATAAACGGCAGTTCTCCCTCTATAGAGGTAAGCTTAATATAAGGGATTAGCCGTAGCTAGCTATGGAAGCTGCCGCTAAGCATCTAAGCTTTAATATAGCGGCGGCCTAGGCGCGTAATAACTATACAGGTGCCGTTACAGAGCCCTTCCTGAGGGTAAAGGTTCCGTAAAAGGATTATAGGCGCGCCTACCTTTAGGGAAAGCTTTAATGGAGGTAGGCTACTAGGGTTAAATATCTATAGGAGCTCTGCTAGCGGCAGTTCTATATAATTTTCTTCTCTATTTTGCTCTATAGAGTCCATAGAATAAAAAGTACTTAGGGAGCCGTAGAGCCGCGTAAGGATAGCCTCATTAATCTTAGCCACAGTATTATTATAAATAGTTAGGATAGCGCGATTATAGAAGGTATTAAGAGTAGTATATACCTAAGTAAGCAGTTGCGGAGGGTATATATACCCGTAAAAGGGTTCCTAGGACTAGAACTGGGCTATACTAAGCGAGATAGTAATACTGCCGGCTAGGGCTGCATTATAAGATAAGGCTTGTACCTAAGCTGCAAACCACTAATTTATCTCGCCCTAGTAGACACATATATTTAACCGTAGGGATAGTATACGGAAGGTATGCTAGAGGAACAACCGCTGTAGGCAGGCACCTATAATGGCTGCGCGGTTCCCCTATAGGACGATAGGTAGTATCTAAGCAAAGTTACCACCTAAGATAGTAGGGAGTCTGCTAAAGGTAGAGTTGTTAAAACAGACGTCCGTAAGTATACGGTGCACGGCTTTAAAGTAGTAGCGGTGCTATATTAGTACCTTATCCCAGATAAGCAGAGAGGTACAGCGTAGAAGCTTAGTAAGATTTAACCTTTTAGAGACGTTGCAAGTAGACTCTTTATATAGATTAATAGGTATTTAAAAACAGGAGTGGGTAGTACGGCCACTAGGTAGTAGGAGGGCTGTAATAGTAGAAGAAGCTATATAAAGAATGATTTTACTATATAAGCGGTAGTAGTAGCAGAGGTAGTAATAGAGAAACGTTTTACTAGTACCTATAGGGCCCTAGAGAAAGAAGCGGGCCGTTTATAGATCCGCATCTATAGCGGTAATAATAGTATTAAAGCAGGCTACCTAATCTGTATTTAGCTGCTAGTATAGCTTAGTAAACTAGCGTTCTTCCTCTATACGGTTATATTGCTATAGCTCCGCTATAAGAAGCGGGTTACTTCCCTCTATAATAACGCCCTACTAGTGCTAAAACTAGGGTAGGCTATAGTCCGTAAGTGTCTTTTACTAATCTATAAGTATCTAATAGATAAGGTATAGGCCGTAATTAAGATAGGCGTTATCGTCCTTAGTAACTATAGAGGGAGTATTAGGTTGGTGGGCCAGAAAGCGAGGCAGATTATTATAGATAGATTGTTTAAAGCGGTCCCATAAAGCAACTAGCTCTATAATAGGGCCGTAAAGTAAAGCGGTTATAAATAAGGAGCGTAGCTAGGCGCTAACGGCAAAAATAGCGGCCTCTATTAAGTAATTAATTTACTTATAGTTATCCTCTAGTAGCCCTAGGGCTATATAGGCGGCCTAGAAGGTTAGATAAACTATACTAGCAACAGTACGGAGGTCCTTAAAGGAGGTAGGGCCGGGAACGGACGTTAGTAGTAGCCGTAAGTAGAACCTCTTACCTATAATAGGGCTGTAGTAATATATACGGCCTATTACGGTACCTTACTGGCGAGGACGCTACTCTCGCTATTTTGTATAAAAGACGTACCGCTTAGGGAAGTCTTAATATAGGCAGTTACGGCTACTATTATACTCCGCGTTATACTTAAAGAAGGCTATTAAAGTAGAGTAGGAGAGCTTAAGGCGCTGCTAGATCTCCTCTATAGACTGGTTTAGCTAAAAGTATATAGGCTGCTCGCCTAGAAGGTGTACCGTAAGCTAGATTATGGGGGGGAACTCCTTATAAATAGGAAACTTAAATAGCCGCCAGATGGCCTTAGAGGAGCCAATTTAACGGCCCTATAAATACTAGCTTACTTTATTACCGTCCATAAGCCGTAAAGTAGTGCGGTTGCTCCCCTTATATATATACTTATAGATATACTTAACGGACCGCACGGAGGCGCAGACCTTAACATTTATATGGGTATAATACTTTACGGTTAGATACGGGCAGTACGGAATAATTTAGTGGTTATCTATTTTAAATATAGCTCCCCCTAGTAAGCCGACAAACCATAACTGTAAATTATTACGATGGTGGTATTCTAGATAGCCGTCCTTATGTATAATAGTAGTAGGGTTAAAAGGCTTAGGGTACCGCTTTAAGTAGGTTAGCAGAAGGCCTAGCTCTAGCGTCACTATATAAGGAGCTTGCGGATTCTAGGAGCTATAAGAGCCGTAAACCATTATTAACTTTACAATCTTAGTAAGATGGTTAGTAGAATTATTCTCTAGCTACGGAAGCTCCGCAGATATAAAATAGTCAATAATAGCTAGGTTTAATAGCCTATCGCGGTTATACGGATATAGGAAGAGCAGTAGGTATAGATAGGGCAGGCCCCGTTTCTGGTACTTAATAGTCTAGATAGAGCCGTGGTACCAGCTGAAGATCTACTTCCATTTTAGGTCGTAAAAGAGGTAGATAAGCTTTATATAAAAAACGTATATAACTAAATCGGGCCTATCTATAGTAGTCTAGCCAAGCAATAGCTTGCGGGTAATCTTATCCCATTTAGGGTTGGCAGTAAATATAAGAAATATACTGGGACGACCATATTTATAGACAATAGCTATTAAATCCTAATAGCACTAGTTGATAAAGCAATCTCCGCTAAAAAAACTGGATAGAAGGACTATATAGCGGCCTAATAATTTAGGGTCCAGATTATGGCGTATAGGAGTATCTATAATGCTATTATACAGGTCCGCATAAAGGGTTATTTAGTTAGAGCGGATTTAGGTAAGCTTATTCTAATTATATAGCGCCTATACATCTATAATATACTGCTAAAATAGCCAACAGTAGGCAAAAGGGACTAACCTAGAGTTGTTACGGATGTGTAGATAGAACTAAAAGTATGCCCACTAGGTTAAACGGTCTCGCTAGTAGGCTTAATTGAAGTTATATAGCTAGAGACCCTAGTGCTAGCCAGTATCACTATTAGGGAAGAGTAGTATATAGTGGAGCGGCATATATACGGCATATATTAGGTTAATACAGCAGTACCGCGGCTACTTATTAGGCGTATAACGCTCCGCAAGCATAATATTGCGGAAGCTGGTATTACTATACTCGTCTAGTATAATAACGGCTACCTTATTACTCGTTAGGAGGTTTTTACGGCGCTAATTAGCACTAGCCTCTAAGATAAGCCGCATCTATAGGTTTAAGATAATCTATAACAGGGCCGTTATGGGCTAAGCCTAAAGCCGTTTTCTTATAGTTTAATAAAGGGCGATAAAAGGGTTCCGTTCCTTAGATAGTATAGCAGTAAGATACTATAGAACAGTTGTATCTAGCTAGGTATTAGGACGGGCCTATAGCCGGATATCTGTAGCATAACTAGGGTTATAAAAGTATAGCTAGGTATACCGCGAAGTAGTATTAGTAGGAGGCTCTAGCGGGCCCTATAGATAGTAAAGCTTACTATATATCTAGAAGCAATTTGGGCCGCCATAGGCTATACTATGGTTAATAACGGTATAGTTTACGGATGTAAAAGCTAATGCTATATTATATGCGCGGAGCCGCTCCCTAAACTGCCTAGTAAAAGTACTATAGGACTCTAAAAGATCGCGTAGATATTTTAGTAGAGGCTGAAATAGAGGGAGGTTTATATCGCCGTGTTTATAGTAGGCTTTAAAGCGTGGATTACTAGGCGGTAATATACTAACACGTTTATTAACCTAATATAGGGCCGTGTAGAAGTTATAGGCAATATCTATAGGACCGAGATCTAGCTGCTCCGTAATATGGCGGACTATAGTAATAGGACTATAATCTGGCTGCTCCGCAATAGGGCGGATTATAGTAATAGGCCTAATATTTAACTGGCCCGTAATAGGGCGGACCGTAGTAGGTTACGGCTGGATTAATATAGGTAGTCACAGCTGGATTAATACGGGCGGTATAAGGAGGCAGAAAGTAGAGGGAGAAGTAGTGGCGGAGGTAGTAGCGGAGGTAGTAGTGGCTGTAGTAGTAGCTATAGTTTGGTTTATAGGCTGCGGAGGGTCCGCTAAAGGTCGTTATTAGGACTGTCCCTTTCTTTTCTCCTATATATAGAGTTAGAAAGGCAGTAAGTAAAAAAAAAGAATAAAAAGAATTAACTCTATAAGATTTACAGGTCTTATACGGAGCTCTTTAGTGGGTTGGTATAAAGTTAGCGGAAGGGCGACCCTGTTTATAGGCGTTGCAAAATATACAATTAGAAGGTATTTAGGTAGTAAGTAGGGAGTATAGTAGGTAAGGTAGTAATATATAGAAAATATTTAAGCAGTAAGGGGTAGAAAAAGGTTATAAGGTTGCAAATTTAATAGGGTAGCACGTAAAGTAGTACGTCCCCTTATTATGTGACCTGAACTAATTTTTAACTAATTAAAACCTTAGGTTTAACCTAAACTTAGTATATATTAGAAGAATTGGAAATAGGGTAGATATTTTAACTAGCGGGCCTAATAATAGCTTAGCTATTTTGTGGTTATAAAGCACTATAGATTCTTATAGTTATTAAGGACCTTAATTAGAAATCTGGCGCCTTCTAGTTTAGGTCACCATTATTTAAAATATCTAATAATAGCCAGGAACTCTTTATTGTAAATCTTATAGTTATATTTAGCTAGGCTTAATTGTTTTAAGTAGTATACTATAGGGTATAATATTCTATCTTTGTTATACTAAAATAGAATGCCTCTAGTGATATAGTTAGATAAGTTAGCTTTTATAATACTTACTCGGTTTAGGTTAAAGTATTAAAGTATAGGCGCGGTAGTAAATATAACCTTTAGGTAAGTAAAGGCCTTTTTATATTCCTTATTAAAGATAAAGGCTTTATCTTTTTAGGTTAAAGCTATAAGGGGTAAAACTAGGGCAGAGAAGTTATTAATAAACTGTTAGTAGAAATTAGCAAATCCTATAAATGCTTCTATATCTTTAACGTTCTTAAATTCTTACTAGTCTATAATTACTTTAACTTTTTTTAGGTCTATTTATATGCTATTTATAAAAATAAAAAGCTTAAGGTATAAGACTTCTATTTTATAAAATTTATATTTATTTATATCTAATTATAGACTGGCTCTATATAGGGCTTATAGGATAAGGTTAATATATTTCTAATATTTGGTTAGGTGTTAGGTAAAACCTAAGTAAATAGTTATATAGCTATAAGGTATGGGCGACCCTAGGGTAACCTAGGGGTGACTTGCCCATAAGGTACGTACAGAGTATATACTTAGGGAAAACCCTTCCTACCTCGCATACAGACTCCTCCTTTTCCCTTAAGGATTTGTCTCTGTCTATATAATATACCCATTATTCTATTATTAGACTCCCTATTTATATCCTTACCTTATATTTAAATCCTTACCAATCTCCTTAGGAAGATAGCCGGTTTAATTTTTCTATAATACTTCTAAAAAGAAAACCAACGCCTATACCTAACGGTAATATGCTAGTAATATAACTATAGAACGCCTTAGGATCTAGTGTAGACGAAACCGCTAGAAGTATACTAGTAGTATCTAAGCCATTTTCTAAATCTTAAAACGATTAGATATCTATAAAAGCTAGAGATTAATTTAACTTATATACCTAGGCTTAATAGGAGCTTAGTAAGATTACTAGCGTCCTACCTAATACCGCTAATATAAAGGAGCTAGATAAGCTAGCTAAGAAAATAGCTAACTTATGGAGTATTATTGATTTAATAAAGCCCTCCTATTACCTCTTTAGTAAAGAGCACGAGTTATATGGCGAATGTATACGCCGATTAAATCTTAACGCCCTAGTTAAGAAGTTACTACCTAATATTAGCGGTACTACTTAACAGCATTTCGACTAGTGAATTGCCGCAGTTAAGAACCAATTTAAGGTTAATAACGCTAACTATAACTATAAGCGACGTACGCGCTAGGCCATTAAAGGTCTTATAAAAGAAAAGATAATCGCCTAACTAGTTTATTGCCGGTTAGGTACTAAGGATAAGGGTTCTTTACTATAGGATAAATTTAAGACTATAGTCTAAGACTAGATTAGAAACCCTATAGTAAGACGCTTTAATAACGCTATAATGTACTATATGGCTATTATAAAGGAGAACTAGAGGTTTAATGTCTTTTTAGCCCGTATACGTAGCTTAGAGGACCTCTTCTTATATACCCCTTTTGTTAATCCTAAATAATAGGTAGACTTTTAGTTCTTATATCTCCTAGCCTACTTATAAGCAGAGCTCTTCTGCCAGAACTTCGCCCAATGGGTAAGAACCGCTAAAGACCTCTTTAATGAAATCCGCTGTATAAAGTAATTGCTTAATACTATAAAGCTCACAGAGGATCGCGTAGGTGGTAGCGGTAAATTATTACATGTAAGGCGCGGTCGCAGTATAGGCTCCGTAGAGTTAGGCTTAGAAAATAAAACCTAAAAAGGGTAACGCTTTTTTAAGTAAACTCCTAGGGAGACTACCTAAAAGCTAGATAGCTTAGGGGACCCCCTAAACGCCGGTGCTATGTAGGCGAGTTAAAGGACTATAGGCGGCCACTATAAGGAATACTGGAAGTAGGCTAATAGAGAGAAGTTAGCTCGGCCTTTAGAAAACCTAAAGCCCTAGTAGCGTATCTCTTTTAACTGCAACTAGGGCCTAATATAGAGGGAGAGAAGAAATATATTGTGGTATATGTTGTAATAAATACGCCCTAGGGCGAAGTCCGCCTATATACCTTATACGATAATAGGTGCTAAATTAACCTTATTAATTAAGATATCGTCTATAGGTTTAACTTGCCTATATACTACGCGTGTTACGAAGACGACGTATTATATGCGAACGCTAGATGAACAAGCATCAGATTCGTAGAATTGATAGCTACGTACAGCTGTCGTGGAAGACTTAAGAGGATTGCTGGAGAGCTTAACAGGAATGCGGCTGAGCTGAATCTATATAGGGGCAATCGGGGCGGATAAACTATCTGCCGAGCGATATCAAACAAGGAAAGGAAAGCTACGCGTCTAGCGTAGCGTGTGTCGCGGGCAGTCCCGTGACAACGCGCTATATTTACGTAAACCTATTATATATTTCCTTAATAGTAACCAGATAATAATTTGGGATGCTTATAATCTAATAGTTACTACTAGTGACTCCTAGGGTACCCCTCGCACTATTAGCCCGCAGACCTTTTAGGGTGGCTTATTTAATAGCTATAATATAGTTCTTAGATAGGATTGGCTTGTAGAAGTAGATCTATTAATTAGCTTCCGTTTTAGATAGTTTATTTAGGGTACTTCGGACCCTAGACACCTCTAAATAGTCACCCTTAACGCTCTTCTAGTAGATATTAAGGCTAGTAAAATAGTCTATTTGCTATAGCTAGAAGACTCCTTTTTTACGCCAGTTGTAAATATAATAGAGGACCTATTATTACTAGTAGCGAGTACCTATATAGACCCTTTAGATGTAGAGATACTGGTTATAAATATAGTAGAGGACCTGCCGTTACTAGCAGCGAGTACTCGTAGAGACCCTTTAGTATTAGCGTAGATTACCTATACGCAAGGGGGAGGTAATTAAAACCCTAAAATTATTAAGTATACTACAGTAGAGCTATATGCACTCTCTATACGAGTATACCTACGAAACGTATATTGGCTGCACCCTTTTCTTTACTGGCTCCCGGAAGCACACTACTATATAATAGTCGCTTTAACCTCTATAGCCCCTAGCTTACCAGATATATATAAGAAGGAAATTAATATCTTTTCTAATAAGCTAGTAAGCATACTGCCGTAGAACTCTAAGTACGACTATATAATCGACTTAGAAGAAGGCAAGACGCTATTATAAATGCCCCTCTATAACCTCTTATAGAAAGAGTTATAGATTTTACGGGAGTACCTAGACAGTATTCTTAAGAAGGGCTGGATTAGGCCTAGCAAGTTGCCTACTAAAGCGCCTATCCTCTTTATGCCGAAAGCAGACGGTATAATACGGCTATATATTAACTATAGACGCCTAAATAAGATTACGATTAAAAATTAGTACCCCCTACCGCTAGTTAGCGAACTCTCTAATAGGCTTAGCTATGCGAAGATATTTATAAAGCTAGATCTTTATAATATGTACTATAGGATTTGCATTAAAAAGGGAGACGAATGGAAGACCGTATTTAAGACACGCTATAGTTACTTTAAGTACCTAGTAATGCCCTTTAGTTTTACTAACGCCTTTATAACGTTTTAGAGCTATATTTATAAAGCTTTAGGAACCCTGGTAGATACTATCTACGTAGTCTACCTAGATAATATTCTTATCTACTTAAATAATAAGGATAAGCACGTTAAGCACGTTAAGCAGGTACTACGACAGCTCCGCGCTTAGGGCCTATACGCTAAACTATTAAAATATATCTTTTATACTAAGAACATTAAGTTCCTAGGCTTTATTATTACCCCTAGGGGTATTGTAATAGACTCTGACCGCGTAAAAGCTATTAAGGAATGGCCTAAGCCTGAGTTTTATAGGGATATCTAGGTCTTTCTTAGCTTTGCCAATTTCTATAGGCGATTTATCTGGAACTACTTAAATACTATATACCCCCTAAACGTGTATCTTATATAGGCATATTATAACCTAATATTAGATAGGGAGAAGAAGTAGAAGTATAAGTTAAAAGGGCCTACTAAATGGCATTAACCTTAGTTCTGGCCTAACGACGCGTAGTAGGCGTTTTATAAGCTACGCGCTATATTTACGCAGGCTCCTCTACTTCGCTACTTTAACCCTAATCTACCCCTAATAATAATTACTAATGCTTCTGACTATGCCTATAGCGGTATACTTCTGCAGCCTTTAGGGTAAGAAGATTAACTCTACTAGCACCTAATTGCTTATTATAGTTAGAAGCTTACTAGCCTAAAAGTACGGTATAATACGTATAACAAAGAACTACTTGCTATAGTGTAATACTTTAAGACGTGGCGTTACTACCTTAAATACGCCGCGCATATAACGCGCGTGCTTTGTAATTATAATAATCTTAGGTACTTTATAACCACTAAGAGCTTATCTGCTTGCTAGGCCCGGTATACTAAAGAACTAGCTAAGTTTAATTTTAAGATTAAATATAAGCTAGGTAAAGTAAATCCCGCTAATATACTATCCCGGCACCCAGATTATACTAAAGGCTTTAAAGATAGTAGTAAGAGGATAATTCTTAATGCTATGCTGCCTATATTATAGCAAAAGTTATAGGTTATAGGCCTTATAGGTGGCCCTAGTGCTACTATACTAAACTAGTAAGTAGCATGCGTGTAGTATATAAGCGACTTTTATAAACTTAGCGCCGGCGGACTAGAGCGCCCTACTATTCTCTTTAAGACTACTTTAACTAACCTAATGGCGCTTAACCCTAGGGAAGACCCCTTAGCCTAGGCTATAGTCCCCCGTAATGACCTAGTAAGTTACCTATATATTATACGTTACTTCGCTAGCACTAGCTTTACGCAAAGTCTCGTGCTATGGTAAGAGGTAGTAGTAGCTACTTTAGCCGAAACGGCGTTTATAGAATACCCCCTAAGTTACTAATTAATTTTATTTACGGAGTATAAAAAAGGGACGCCTTTATACGCTCTATATATAATTAGTTAACTTAAAAATAAGTTCTTACTAGTAATAAGGACTATACCCTTAATAATTAAGGACTCCTAAGGTAAAATAATAAGGTTTAGGTGCCGAATTATATACTACTATAATAGGAGATCCTTAAGCGGAATTATGACGATCCTATAGGCGGCCACTATAAGGTAATTATACGGAAGTATACTTGGAACGGCCTTACCTAGGACCTCCGTAAATACCTAGATAATTATAATACCTACTAATGCTTTAAATTGCGCCGCTATAAACCCTATAGTAAGCTATAGCCTCTTTAGGCCCCAACTTAAGCCTAGTGGTATTATTTACTTAACTTTATTACGGATTTCCCAGAGTTTAAAACTCCTAATAACGTAGAGTATAACTCTGTCCTTGTCCTTATAGACCGTTTTATAAAGCTAGTGCGCTACTATTTAGTGCGTAAGATAATTAATGCTACGCAACTCGCAGAACTCTTATTTAGAGTCTTTATATAAATAGGACCTTTAGATAATATTATCTCTAATAGGGGTAGTATATTTATAAGCGAGTACTAGAGCATTGTATGCTACTATCTCCGCGTTTAACGTAAACTTAGCATTATATTTTACCCGTAGATAGATAGTTAGATTATCACGGCACTGACCTAACACGTTGTTATGACTTAGTGTTGTTATAACACGAGCACGGACCTGACCCCTAAGCGACGTATATATATACCACCTTACCTCCTACATAGATCCTCACACGACATCGTTTGTTAATGATATACAGTCACCTCGTACCTTAACCCTCCGCACATACTGTGACAGTATGTCGTGTCATCTTATACGCCCCCGGTAGGGCTTTATTTCCACCGTTCCAAAGCTAAAGCTACGACCCTACCCCGGGCGGGATTCTTACCCCTGTTCTACGTTAATGCGACCCAGTAAAATCTCTGTCGAATCCATTCGAGTACCCGAGCCGATCTCCTCTCCGTCTCCTCTTTGAGTTTCTAAGCTAGCAGCAGGGAGACACCCTACGGGCTATAGTTTCTCTTCTTAGTCTCTAAGTTTCCTAGGCCGGCAGCAGGGAGACACCCTGCGGGCTATGGTTCCTCTTCTCAGTCTCCGAGTCTCCGTATCTAGCCATACTTCTGCTTCACGTCTAAGTTTTAAGCCGGCTGCAGGGAGATACCCTGCGGGCTATGTTCCTTGTGTTTTAATTATAGTATAAGACTATAGGTTACGATCTCGTCTCGTCTCCGTCTCCGTCTCCGTCTTTAAATTTATATAGATAGCACTTCAAGTTTACCGCGACAAGAATCTACGTTTTAACCTCGATCTCCGCACTCCGAGCCTTTCGAGTCCACGTAATAACCTTAATCTCTGTAACCCCCAAGCCTTTCAAGTCTACGCCTTAACCTCAATCTCCGCAACTTTAAGCCTTTCGAGTGTTAATATCCGCCATACACCCTGTGGATAAATTTTTTCTCATCTCTTTCGTTTTACCCCTTTGCCTTCGGCTTTATTTAGTGCTCGAGACGAGCACTAGCGGAGAGCAATGTAGTAGGGATATAGGTAGGAGGGTCTAAGGACTATAAGGACGAGGACTTTTAAGGACTGGAAGGACGAGAACCTTTAAGGACTGGAAGGATGAGGATATATAGTCTATTTTTTTTTACCTCCGCATTTTTACTGCCGTTACTTGGCTCACAGGAGCTCGCCTTTAGAAGGGGGATATACTGTCACGGCACTGACCTAACACGTTATTATAACTTAGTGTTGTTATAACACGAGCACGGACCTGACCCCTAAGCGACATGTATATATACCACCTCACCTCCTATATAGATCCTCACACGACATCGTTTGTCAATAATATACAGTTACCTCGTACCTTGGCCCTCCGCACGTACTGTGATATAGATAAAGCATTAGAACTAGGAGCTTAAGGTATACCTACGTATATTTATAAACTAAAAATAGTCTAATTGGGCCTCCCTACTTAAAGAAGTAGCCTTTGCCTATAACTCTAAGATCTATACTATAATAAAGCGTTCCCCTATTAAGCTTGCCTATAGCTAGCTACTAAATATCCCGGACGAAGTCCTAGACAGCGTTTAAGACGCTTAGTAAGGTAGAGAGGGGTCTAAGTTAATAAATATCCAACTCGCAGAGACGTATTTATAACGCTTACGCCTTATATATAAGGCAGCGGCGGCGTTAATAATGCACGCCTAAAAGCTTTAGGTAAAATACTATAATCGTTACCACCTAGCTAAGCATTTCGCCGTCGGTAAACGAGTCCTACTCTCCTCTAAGAATATCCGCATAAAACGTCCCTATAAAAAGCTTAACTATAAGTTTATAGAACTGTTTTATATCCTAAAGCGTGTAGGCCAGCAATTATATAAGCTAGAGCTCCTATTTACTATAGCACGGCTCTACCTAGTCTTCTATATCTCTCTACTAGAGCCTTATAGGTTACGTCCTGGGTTTTAACCCCTAGTAGTAAAAGAGCTTAAGGAAGGCAGCTAGGAAGTAGAAGTAATTATTACCTACTAAGATTGTACTGGATAACCACAGTACCTTATTAAATGGCTAGGATGGCTAAATAAGTATAATAAATAGAAATACGAGATAGAACTTAAGAATTGTTAATAACTGCTAGATAAGTATTGTAAGCGGGACACCCTAGCCTTATAGCCGAAGCGTAGGCGAAAAGTAAGCGCCGCTGTTGAAATATAACCTGCATTAAAGTGGAGTAGAGGATGTCTTAAGGGATTAAAGAATAAGCAATAATTGCTCTAAGCAGATCGTTTATATATTAGAGAATAGGCCCATCTATAACCGAGGTTTATTTAACTAGGGTCTATAACCTACTAGTAACCTACTAGTAGTAACCTGTACTAATAACTTATATACTATTTTATATATATACTACGCAGACAACGTATAAGGCTAAAGTATAGGTTAGTGGCGGGTCTAACGGGTATATAGCCTTACCGTCCTAATCTGGCTGTATGTAAATAACCTATAACCTACCCGCGAAGTATATACAGCGCTACGCCGGTATAGCGTAAGGCCAAAGCAGGGTTAGCAGCGGATTTAATAGGTATATAGCTTTACCGTTTATAAATCTGGCTGCATATAAATAACCTATAACCTACCCGCGAGGTACTAGCGACCTACCTACACAAGCAAGCTTTGGAATAGTTCTGGTCTACCAAATTCAGGCGATAGTATTAAGCTTTACTAGCCCTACCTGTTAAATAGACTAATTAGGATTTTCTATACCGGGTATATAAAATTGCTACTAGCTTAGTTAAATGTGGGGTAGTCTTAGTAAGGCAAATCTAACTAATTAGATAACTTTAACCGCCGGTTAAAGTTCCTTAATATCTTCGCGCCGCGTATATATACTACCCGTCTCTCTATACGCAAAATTAAAACGCTCTTTTCCCTCTAAATTTTTTCCTTACTAAGGTTTTTTATGGGGTTTTATTAAGGCTTAAGTATATAAAGGATTGGGGACAACCCTTTTTAAAGGGGGGGGCATTATTAGGTAAAACCTAAATAGATAATTATATAGCCGTAAGGTATGGGCGACCCTAGGGCAACCTAGGGGTGACTCGCCCGTAAGGCACGTGCAGAGTATATACCTAGGGAAAACCCTTCCTACCTTGCACACAGACTTCTCCTTTTCCCTTAAGGATTTGTCTCTGTCTATACAATATACCTATTGTTCTATTATTGGACTTCCTATCTACATCCTTACCTTATATTAGGTTATTACTATATATTAGGATATTGTTAATATAAGCAGTATAGAAGATGTCTAGGTAGGGATATAGGGTATTATTTATATAATGTTAAAACAAGCTTGGAGTATTTGTGAGGCTAAATGGCGTTACTAAGTATTTAAATAATCTATACCAAGTATAAAATGTAGTAAGCTATTTATCTCCTTTTGCTATACGGAGGCGGTTAAATATAGAGATAATATTAAGCTTTATATAGTAGTGAGCCTTGCTTAGTTAGTTTAGTGTCTCCTATATTAATAGGATTAGATATTAGTTCTTAACAGTAACGGTATTAAGAGCTTAGTAGTCTATATAGAAACGTAAACCGCTACCGGGTTTCTTAATAAAGATTACTAGTACGGCTATAGGTAATAAGCTTACTCTAATAAATCCTTTGCTTAGGTTCTTATCTAAATACTTTTATAGTACTTAGAGTTCGTTTTAGGACATCCTATATAGGGGTCTAAATCTAGGCTGTTTTCCTTCTTTAAGCACGATCTTATGGTTGTATAATTAGTGTTTTAGTAGCTTATCGGCTTTCTTTTATAAGAATACCTTTAGGCGGTTATAATACTCTACTAATACCTTTATAGCAGGGTTGGTGTGCTGCTTTAGTGCTAAGGCCTTTTTAATATTAGCTATTGTAATAGTAAAGATTATATATTTAGGTTTCTTAGTAAGTCGCGCTAGTAGGGTAGCTCTAGGTCCTCGAAATCGGACTCTGCACCTGTACGTGGTGAGGCCTACGAACCTGCTGGTCTTTGGACTCAGTAGAGCTAACGCAGAGACGTCGCATAGCTGTGGGTAGGGGTTGTGGTGGTGGTCGAAATGTTATGGGGGGTAGTGAAAAGTTTTTATATGGGATGGTGAGATCTCGAAAACCACTACTGACGGTACCCCCTTTATAGTAGACAACTGCTACGCTCTTATTTAACCCTATGTAATCCTCGCGGATATGAGATGGAATCTAACGTCCCCCGACCCCTAATTAAAAGTATTAATAACCTTATATTAACAAACAAACGATTAAGAACGAATATAAACGAATAAGCAAGTATACGGCCCCTCCTAACCCCTAGGGTAATTGCCCGCGGAGCATGCGGTTACTCGCCGTTAACTATTAAATACTACCTAGCAGCCTGGATTGCGACCTATGGTTTTCCCTATTTCCTTTTAACAGAGTGGTAACCCTTAGAGAGGGCCTAGCTGGGGCCTAGGTATAAAAGATACCCAAATATATAATATCCCGCTCGCTTATTAGTATTACGGTAGTTAGAACGGATAAATCCCCCTTACGCCTTTAATGGCTCTAGGGGGGAAGGAGGTAAGGCGTATACGGTAATGGTTAATAAGAGATAGCATATAGGGGACGGTTAAGATATGGGAGAAAACAATAAGTATACGGCGATTGATCGGCAAGGCCTAGCTAGGATGTAGTGAACCCTAGCTTTGGATAAGTTAGAGAAGGAAGTAGTGGTTCCTAAGGAGTTTAAAACATCTAAGGAGGAGAACGTGCTGTAGGCCCGTAGGGCCGCTGCTATATGCAAATATAGCAATTTGGGGTTTTTTATCCAACTGAGGTGGCTTATAGGGTTTTTCCTCCTCTAACCTAACTGCAGGGGTTTTCTTCCTGTAAATATATAAGTTTTCCCCCCTATGACGGAGTAGTCTGCGTGGGCCAGTAGGATCCGTATTAGACGTTAATTAAAGAATTACTACTAGGGTAGCTCTAATTATACAGATATTTAGAGTGCTAAGCTTATTTAGATTATCTATAGTTTCTTATTTAGGTTTAGGTTCAGTATTAGGTACGAAGTTAGTATTAGATTTAGGTTTGGGTTTTTTAAGAATCCTTTTTATAGTAGGATACTAGTCCTTCTAGTATTTTTATATATTAAGTTTAAGCTTCTACTTTACTTAGGGCGGCGTAATAGTTGTTTTATATAGTTTAGTATAATTTTTAAGTCCTTAGTAAATGTTAGCGGAAATCTTATAGTAGAATTTAATGGAATTCTCGGGCTAATGAAATTAAGTGGATTCTTTAGGTATGGGGTGGATATTAGTAGAAATCTTAGGCTAGTAGATCTTAGTAGATTTCCTAGATTTTAATTTAGGGTTAGGGTAGTGCGTTATAAGATACTTCTACTTATAACGGGAGGCGGTAAATAGAAGCTTAAGGTTATCCTAATTAATGGTTACCTTATATAGCTTTATTTAGGGTTGTTTAAGGATTATTAAGTAACCTCTATTTATAGTTAATACACAGCCTTAGTTTACTATTTTTCTTTAGTATAAATAGTACTGGATATCCCGCTAATAACTATAATAGTCTAATATATCCTTTTTATAGATTTTCTTAGATAAACTCCTTTAATGCTCTACCTTCCTCTTTAGTAAGCTTATAGATTGGAAAGAACCTTAGACTTATTTCTAGTTCTAATTCTATTTTATAGTTTTATGCTATATACTTTAATAGCTTTTTACTTTCTAGTAACTATAGTTTCTTACCGTATTTATGGTATCTTTTTAATATATAGCTTAGCCCTTTTTCTATTTCTTTATAAGTTGCCCCTACTTAGTACTATACTATCTTAGCCTATTGTTATATCTTACGGCGTTAAGTATCCCTACTATCGACTTAACCTATAACCTAATTAATTTTTGGATTATATTCCTGTAACTAAGGCATTCCTAGTACTGCCTTATTATTCCCTAATAGTAATATATTAAAAGACATCTCAATTTATCTCCCTTTAATAGTTAACTAAATAGGTTCTGTTTTAAGATTAATAATACCTCCTCTATAGGCTATTAGATCTCCTAAAATTGTTACTAATAGGTAAGGATGCTCCTTTTTCCTATATAGTAAACCTATTCTTTTAACTGCTGCTAGTAAGATATAGTTCCTTATTGCTCTACTATCTATTAGCGCCTTAAACTGTTAATCTTACTACTTAAATTATAAGTTTAAATATTATCCCTAAATTTCTTTAAGGGTCTAAGGCTCTATTACTAGTTCCCTCTAATCCTATAGGCCTCTACTTTTCCTAACTATTAGCTACTTAATCCTGTTTATACTTAGTCCAACTTTAGCCAATACTTAGTTTACTTTTTATCTTTAATATACTATAGATATATATTCTCTAGGCATTCCCACTACTATTATCTATTTAGGCATTCTTCCGTAAAGAATCTTCCTAGCTAAAGTATTAAGTCCCCTTATTTTTACACTTCTACTAGAAACTAACTATATATATATTTAGCGTTTCTATACTTCGCCTTATTATATATTTAATATATTCTTCTTAAATACTTATAATACTTATCCTTAGGTGCTTTATATATATTATATATATTATTTATATATACGATTTATACTAATATATAATATACTTAGTATCTTAAGTTAACTCTTGGCTTGTCCTTATCCTTAAGTTTAAACCTTTCTTATATTAATCTAAGCGTTGCAACTTTATTTATAAATACTAAAATTTATCTTTTACTTCTCTAGTCCTCTAATTACTCCTTTAGATATTTTAATATTATAATTAAGGCTCTCTTAATATGAGTTATAACCTTTTCTATAATTAGGTGGTCTTTAGATAACTTTTTCATTCAGCTATATATAGAAATGTTCCTACTTATTATTATATCGTTGTCTATACTACTTTTAGTATAGCTGTTTAAGTATATATAGCATATTTATAAGGAAGTATCTTCTTATTACTGCATTATAACAGCCTTTTATATATCGTTTTTTAAACCTAATTAGAATCCCTAGATCCTCTTCTTATTTTAGTTTAGTAAGCTACTTAGCTCTTAGTATGCCTGCCCTAGGCCTATTAGTAATTTGTTATACCGGTGCTCTATCTTATATACGCCCTAATATACTAGATCTCTTATCTAGTTTCTAATCTTGCTATAAGGTAATTCTTACTCCAAACTCCTTTATGGTTTTTTTCCTTTCGCGTCTTATAAATAGATCCTTAAAGTCTTCTTACTTCTTAGTTTTAGTTTATTTGGTGGTCCTTATTTATATATTAAAGTCTTAGTCCTATAGGATTCTTAATCCTAAGCTTGCTTTTAACTTAAGCTTAGCTCCTACCTTAGTCTAACTAGGCTTAGGTATTCTCCTCTCATCTTAAAAGTCTTAAATCTTACTTATCTTATTTTAAGAATCTTATATTTATAGGAAACTCTATCCTAAGCTTATTTATATATCTTTAAACTAAGCTACTACTCTATTCTATTGGTTTCTGTCTATTATAGGTCCTTAAGCTTACCTTATTTCGTCTTAAGAATCTTAAGCCTTTAGCCTTTTGCCTTTATTAAGTGCCAAAGTAGTTCGCTATTCTACTTCTCTTGCGTCTTATAAAGCGATAAACATCGTGTCTAGTAGGGTTTTAATCCCTACTAATATTCCTTGTTCTATAGTGGAATTATCCTTTACTTTTAGTATAACATCTCTAAGGTCTATATACTCCTAGTAAGCTACCTTTATTACCTTATTATTATAAAATGTTTTACCTACATTAAATTTATTATCCTTAATGTCTAATCTATAAACTAGTTTATTAGTTTCTCTATACGCTATAGGGTTCGGCTCCTATAGCTAATAGCTTACGCTATACTTAGCGTCTTTATAAATTTGGTATACGTTATTATAATAAAACGCAAAACTTTTAATTAAATACTCTTTTATTCCTTATAGTATACTATTATCCCTCTATATATATCTTCTACTATTAGTTAGGTTCCCTTTATTATATAGTAACTCTAACTATCTTTATAATCCCTTATAAAATAACCTTATTTCCTATAATTTATATAAGCTTTATTTTTAAACTATTAACTTTATTATAGAGTCCGCTTAAACGTTTTTTGCTAGTAAGATCTCTAGTTTAGCCTTTGCTTTTTAGTCCTGTAATTACTAGATCCTTAACCTCTAAGTTTTTATAGTTTCTTACTCCATCTCTTATAGGTTTCTTTAGTACTACTTAGGTCTATTAGCTTTATGCTATACTATAGTTTCTAACTTAGCTTTAGTTATTGCGTACTTTACGCCTTATATAACTATAGAACTCTATCTTAACCTTTTTTAGCCTACTCCTTTTAGTAGATCTAATTATTAATCTTAATCACCTAATCTATTAGTTCCCTTAGGGTGTCTACATTTTCTATTAGAATAATTACGTTTTAAACTTTAGCCTTAAGTCCTTGTTTATACTATACTATAAGCGCCCTATTATTCTACTTAACTTATATAGCTAGCGTTTAGAACTATATTATATACTTAATTACTAAGGTTTGTTGCGTAATGTTCTAAAGTTTTCTTTCTGCTATAGTTATACCTTCTGGGTCTCTAAACATTTATATAAGTTGCTCTATAAATCCTTTCTAGCTTAAGAATATAAATCGCACCTTTTAATTAGTGGTCATTATTTTATTTATCTGTATCTTTATAAGGTAAGGCTTAAACTATTTAAGTGCTCTTCCTAATAGGAATAGTCCCATATAGGCTATTTAATCTATAGGTGTTAGTAGCTTTACCCCTTCCTGTGTAACTTTACAGTGTATTTACATAAGAAATCCTTTAAGCTTTAATCTTTCTCCTAAGTATCTCTTAATTAATAGTAGCTTAATCTTCGCCGTTTCTATCCTATTAACCCTTTCTTCTAGTGCTGCATTATTAGTTATTAACTGGTTAATTACCTCTTATAATTATCTAACCGTTATAGGTTGCTATAAGTTAGTATTTGCTATACTGGTGTTATCTACTAACCTTAATATAGTTGCCGCCGTTATTAGCGTTATAGTGGCTGCTTTTAGTGGCATATTGTTTAACTTTCTGTATTTAATACTATAACTAGGTAGTAATTGTATAACGGAACCTTATAGTAGAAACTCTAATAGGCTTATTATTAGGCTAGGTGTGTAGGTAATATAAATTAAAGTTAACAACATAATAATAACTAGTGGAGTGGTTACCTAATAGATTAACTCTAATTATATTCCGAGAATTACTATAAGGAAGGAACTATCTAGGTAGGGATTAAGGGTCCTTAAATACACAACCGTACTCCTATAAAATCCTTCTTATATATAATATATATATGCTTTAGCTGCTTTCTTATAGATCTTATAAATTATATAGATTATATAGATTATATAGATTATATTATGTGACCTTAGTTACTATTCCTTATTATATAGCTCTATCGGCTCCATCTTAGACCGTGCTCTAATTAACCAACTAGCTTCTTTTGACTCTTCCCTAAGTAGTCATAACATCGTACTTAAAGCGTCCGTAACAACTAGCAGCAGTTAAAAAAAATAGGGTTACTATATAGGAAAAAGGAGTATCCTTACCTATTAGTAATAATTTTAGAAGATCCGATAGCCTATAAAGGAGGTATTATTAACCTTAAAATAGGACCTATTTAGTTAACTATTAAAGGGAAATAAATTAAGATGTCTTTTAATATATTACTATTAGGGAATAATAAGGCAGTACTAGGAATGCCTTAGTTATAGAAATATAATCTAAAGATCGATTAGGTTATAGGTTAAGTTAATATTAGTAATACTTAACGCTATAAGATACAATAATAAGCTAAGTTAGTATAGTACTAAGTTAGAGTAATATATGAAGAGACTAAGCAAGGCTTAAGTTATATACTAAAGAGATACTATAAGTATGGTAAGAAACTATAGTTACTAAAAAGTAAAACGCTGTTATAGTATATAGTATAGGACTATAAGATAGAATTAGAACTAGGAATAAGTCTAAGATTCTTTCTAATCTATAAGCTTACTAAAGAGGAAGGTAGAGCATTAAAGGAGTTTATCTAAGAAAATTTATAAAAGGGATATATTAGACTATTGCAGTTATCAGCGGGTTATCTAGTACTATTTATACCAAAAAAATAGCAAACTAAGGCTATGTATTAACTATAAACAGTTAAATAGTATTACTAGAAAGAATAGGTATTCTTTACCCTTAATTAGTAGGATTTAAGATAGGATAGGTAATATGCAAATCTTTATAAAGATAGATCTAAGATAGGCGTACCATTAAATTAGAATTAAGGAAGGTAATAAATAAAAAGCAGCCTTTAGGTTAAAGAAAGGACTATATAAACTATTAGTTATACAATTTAGGCTTATAAACGCACTAGTGACGTTCTAAAAGCATATTAATAATATATTAGGAGAATACTTAAATTAATTTATTATAGTATATCTTAATAATAATATTATTTACTTAATAAGTAAGGAAGAATATAGAGAATATATTAAATAGGTTTTAAAGAGACTATAAAAGGAACAGATACTAGTAGTAATTAAAAAATACAAGTTCTCCACTAGGAAGACCAATTTTATTAGATTTATTATTAAATTAGGCTAACTTAGTATAGATCTAAAGAAGATTAAGACTATAGTAAATTAGTAAGAACTAGAGAACGTTATGTAGTTAAGATTATTTTTAGGGTTTTATAATTATTATAGAAGGTTTATAGCGCAATAGTTAAAGGATATTAAACTATTTACGTAATTAATAAAAAAAGAAAAACTATAGGTATAGGGTAAAGAGTAATAAGAGTTATTTAGATAAGTTAAGGAATTATTTACCTAGGAGCTAGTTTTTAAAATCTATTAACTAGGATTAGAGGCGGTTATAAAAATAGATATATTAAACTATATACTAGGAGTATACTTTATATAGAAATATTAAAATAGATAGCACCTAATGGCATATTGTAGTTGGAAGATAACACTACTAGAGTTAAACTATAATATCTATAATAAGGAGTTATTAGGTATAATTATAGTACTAAAAAAATAAAGAGTATTCTTATAATATACTAAAAAACTATTTAGAGTTAAGATAGATTATAAAAACCTAATAGGATTCCTAATAATAAAGGAACTTAACTAAAGATAGGTTAGATAGGCAGAAATGCTTATAGAATACTATTTTAAGATTTAGTATATTAAGGGTATAGATAATATAAAAGCAGACGCTTTAAGTTAAAAGGCTAAACTATAGAATAATAAAAAGCTATTAGGGGCTTTACTATAAAAAGACATAGATAGACTAATTAGATATAATTATCTAAAAATTATAGTAACTTAAAAAGAACTAGATAGAATTTATAAGTTACTAGAAAGCTTTTAGGTATAAAAAATTCTAAAGGTATAGCTAGAAAATCTATAGATAGATATATATAAATATAGAGAAGTAAAGTATATCCTAAGAAGTATAGTAGAATAATTTATAAAAGATTTCTATAAGGGATTAACTTAAGGATATAATAGAGCCGCGAACTTAGTATTAAGACTTTAGGAGGAGTATATTATTAATAGAATTTAGGGCTTAGCGCGAAAAATTACTAAAAAATATCTAAATTATTAAAGAAATAAACTAATAAGGTATAAGCTATATAGAGGGCTATAACCTATTAAGATACTAGAGAAACTATAGGAAGTTATATTTTAGGACTTTATTATTAAGTTACTAAAGTTAAGAGATCCTATTGCCCGCGAAGCCCTACTGCACGCGTCCACGTCGCCGCGGGTGGAAACATCATCAGGAAATCGTTCCTCTTGATGGCCAAGTGCAGAGGCGATGGTAGGGAGCCGTCGCAGCGCATGCAGCGCGCTGTCGTCGCGGTTCTGTGGTGTTGAGCTCGCGACGCGTACAATGCATCGCCCTCAACAACACCAGGAGCCTTACTGCCTCCGCATGAGGCTCTTGCTCTACCACCTAGGGAGGCCTAT
>Ga0307515_10006802_pt1 | contig 22745 bp, 6 predicted proteins | sample 17_EM_MG_FD_194513 | JGI IMG/M metagenome (GOLD analysis project Ga0307515, IMG submission 194513) | Populus trichocarpa ectomycorrhiza microbial communities from riparian zone in the Pacific Northwest, United States - 17_EM | ecosystem: Host-associated > Plants > Roots > Unclassified | place... | reverse complement strand
ACCTGTTTCTCTAATATATTTTCCCTACTTTGGGGTTATTGGTTTGTTCTCCTATAAGGCGCCCTAGGGTCCCTCTATAGTTTATTTAGGCGTATCTTAATATACTTTATAACATTAGAGTTGCGTTCCTTTTACGCCCTTTATATTGCAGTGGCTTTAATATATAGTTATAGGGGGGGAATATTAGCTTCCTTTTTAAGTAGTGCTGTGGCCGTTTGCTTATATCCGCCTATTATACTCTAGAGGCAGGCTGTTTAGACCTTTTAGAGTAGTTTAAGGAGCGATTTGGGGGGGCCTTTTTTAGATTCTCCAATGGCCCAAATACTAGACCTATACGTTATGGTTAGCCGGATAACTGCTATATATAGTAGGCGTGACCTCTAGAAGTATAGGCCCTATATAGAATTGACGATTCTAGATAATGCGATATACTATACTTGGCCCTTACGGGCCGCTTAGGCCGTATATGCGCTCTACTAGAGTTTACTGTCTACCTATACTCCTAATACTCTTAGGCCCTAAACTGGCTGACCCCCAAAGCCTTAGATGCGAATTGTATACTAAAGATCTACAGATTAGTTGCGTTTTCTTATAAAATAGATTAGCTGGTACTTCTCTGGTAAAAATTGGACTCTATATTGTCTTACCTATTCTATATAGGTATTATAAGCTTTCTCTAGCGTTCTATAATTCTTTGCGGCTGTTGGCCCGTATATAATTAGGTTTGTGTTATTAATAAAGCCTATTCCCTGGGTTGCCCCTTTCTTAAAGGAGTTAAGCAGGTTGCTTATAAAGAAAAGGAAAAGTATAGGTAAGAGGGGTGATCCTTATAGTATTCCTATTGCAACTATAATAGAAGGGCTTTGGTATCCGCTAAAGACCAGTAATATTTCTTTTTAGCCTATAAACCCTTAAATAAATTATATAATCCATTCTAGGAAGCCTTTTACTCTAAGGATGTATAGGAGACGCTTATGGGGTACGTTGTTATAGGCGCCACTAATATCTAGGCTGAGTATTAATACTACAAAGTCCCTTCGCATCGCCTATGCTAATTTAATGGTGGCAGCGAGTAGCGTAAGTGCTAATAGTATTAAGCGGTTCTTTCTTGCCCCTATTTGGCTTTATGGTAGTAGGGCGTGTTCCTCTGCCGTATCTGCTATATAGTCCGCTATTACCCTTTCTAAGATCTTACTAAGGGTATTCTCTAAGGTAATAGGGCGGTAGCTCCCTGGAAATAAGTAATTTGCTTTACCTTCTTTACGTAGAATAAATGTTATTATAGCTCTTCTGAGTCTTAGGTAGTAGCCTATTATAAAGTATACTCTAGCTATATCCGTAAGTTAAGGTGCTATTAGTGGTCCGTAGGTCTTTAGGGCTTTATTTAGGATCCTATCTGGTCTTAGTGCTATGTTATTTAAAAGGCGGCTAATAGTTCTGGCCATTTCTTCGGTTGTTATATTACTGTTAACCCTTAGGCGAGTCACCGGTGCTTTACCTATAATATTACTAAGGTCTGCTAAAGCTGGTTAAGGGAAAAATCTTTCTGTAAGGATTTTTGCCTTCTTATTATTATCGCTTATAGCTAGTAATTTACCTAGTCTTTGTAGGGGCGAAAGGTATAGGTCTTCTACTAAATGTCCTGCCTTTTTTTTTGCCTATTTTGCTATCCTCTAAAGACCTTTATTGTGGGGGAGGCTCGGGTTAGTAGTATACTTATTTATAAACCGTCTCCAGCTATTCCTTACTTCTTTTTTTAGGGTATTCTTTAGCTGGTTTTTTGTGTCTTTGTAATGTCTCTCGTCTTTAGAATTGTGGCTGCTTGTGTATTTTCTTCTTGCTTATTATTGGCTGGCGATAAGAACCGTATATTGTGCGGACCATGTGTGTCGCGCGTAGGGGCCCACTTTTGAGACTGGGTAGTGCTCTTCTAACCTATTTTTAATTGCTGCCTAGATCCTTTCTAGTCTTTAGTCGATTTCCTTAGGGGTAGCCACTAAGCCTCGCTTATTTGGTATTAGGTGGATTTCTTCTAGGTTTTAAAGTTGTTGTTTAACTGTGTTAAGGAAGCTATCTGTCTTAAGCTTTCTTATTGCGTATCTTTTGCTATTTAATTATGCCTTAATATCTAGATCTAGCTGTATCTGGATGGGGATATAGTCTAGAGCGAGTGCCTATTCTTCTTTAGGGTTGCACCTTTTAAGTCTCTGGTATAGGCCTTCGTCCATAAATATAAGGTTAATTGTGCTTCTGGCGGTGCCTTATTGCTATATAATTACTCCTAGGAGGGTGGCTAGCTTAAGGCCCTAGGTGTCTATAGCTTTTAGTAGGTACTCTGCCTGTTATTCGGCAGCAATATAGATACCCCCCTACCGCGGGTGGTAGAGGTTTATGTCTCCTAATAGGATAGACTCTGTATCTTTGGTTTTTAGTAAGCTTATTGCTAATATAATGTTCTCTATTTATAAGACCCCTTTAACCCTAGGGTTATATATATTAATAATCTAAACCAGTCCCCTATATATCTGGATTATTATAACTGCAATATCTGGGTTAACTGCCTACTATAACTATAAGGATAGGCTAATAGCCTTGCTAATTATAAAGCATACGCGTATGGCTGCTTTTGGTTTATATAGAAGCTGGAATTCTTAGGGGCAGTATATTAATTGTATGTAGGCATTATAATACGGCTCTTGTATAGCAAGGATATAGTATTTCTCTAGGTCTAAGCTGTCTAGCAAGGGCCTTATAAGACGGTAGTTTGTATTACCGTAGTTGTACTATATAATGGATAGGTGGCGGACCCCCAGCGGGGGTCCTTCGCCTCTCCTTTATTCCTCGCTTCCTCTATTTCTACTTTCTCTAGGATATTTAGAGCTTCTATCTCTTATATCTACATCCTAGTTACTACTTATTTTATATAGAGCTTTCTATTCCCATATCTTGTATTCCTAGTAGCGCTTCTATATCTAAATCTATTATTATCTCTAGTTCCTCCCCTATTCTTACTGGTTAGCTATATACCCTTTAAGAGTCGGCTATAAATATTATATTTGCCGTATTAAGTCTAATTCTTAATTATCCTAGTCTTAAGCTTGCTATAGCTGTCTATAATAGTCTTCCTATAGGGCGTCCTCTTCCTTATGTCCCCTATAATCCTTATATCCCTATACAGTCTAATAATATCGCGCGGCGACGCTTTTGGCCCGTTAAGGCTTGGGATAGCTAGCCTAGCCCCCCGGTATTAAAGGTAGGAAATGCTAGAAAGGCATCTACGCCCCCCTAGCTTATCGCCTGTTGTTTCCATTCGTATAACCTAGCGTATAGTTATTCCCGCAGCTATTAAGCCCTTACCTTCCGTCTCCTGTATTTAATATAGTCTCCTCTTTCCTACGCCTTATATATGCTTCGGTGGCAGTTTATATATTTTATTTAGTCTTAATTTAAGCAGTTTCTTATATTATGGGGGCCTATATAATGGCCGTAGCACACCTATACTGCGTATGTGGATTAAGTATATCCCTATTATACGCAGCGGTAGCATTATTCTAGGCGGAGTTTATAGTTATAGAGCCTTACGTTGTATATAAGGCCATTTATAATAATACCTTTTTAGATAAGGAGTTTTTACATTCCTAGTATATATGTGCTGACAATAAGGGAGCTATACGTTTAACTAGCGTCTCCCTAGCAAGTCTCTAGCGACCCTTATATTCTTTTATTATTCTTATTATATACTTAATTTATATTTTTCTATTAAAGCTATTAGATTTAGGTAATCTTAAGTCCTAGTATAAGGCGTTCTGTTTATTTTACTATTTTATATATAGTTGCCGTATTATCCGCCTAGCGTTTTTTTTCTACTCTAAGGCTTAGGGGAACCGCTAGGACTTTAACTGGGTAATCTTTACGAAGTACTTTTATGCTAATACGTTCTCCTAGCCTATCCCCTACCCTTATAGCTCGTTCCTTTACCTATTAGTCCCTTAGGGTAACTCTAATATCTCCGCTCCTAAGGTGTTGGACTGCGACGGCATTATAAACCTCTTTATGAATTTCTATAAGGACTTCTATTTCTAATTATCCCCTAAGCCCCTCTACTTTCTCTATATTTAGTTATATTATAATTATATACCCGGATATTGTCTTTAGGGGGGTAGGCTCCCTATGCTATAGAGGCGCAGCTACGGCGGCCTAGGTACGGTTCGCCGGTAAGGAGGAATTTTATTTATTTTTAATTTTGCTTAGCCGTTGGAGGATTTAGTTAAGGGTTTACTAAAAGGGCGCCTAAAGTACGCTGAATTAGCGGAGCCATTCTACTAGCTATATTAGTTCGTTATGGCTGACGGTCGCTTCCCCGTAACTGTGGATACTAGACACGTCCAATAGGCTTTATATTTTGTCAGATGCCTTCTTAATAGAGGTCTTTCCGCTTTATGGTGTGGTATTCGCCCGTTCTTGTTATAGAGGGCCATTGCTGGGCGTGGTTCTGGTGGGCGCGCGCGAGTGCGAACCACCGTCGTTCGACGTGTGCCTCCCCTGCGATGCATGCATCTCAGGGGGATTCTCTAGGTGTTTTTCAGGGTTCTTTTGGTTGTTTTTGGTCTTTTTAGGCTAGGTGCAGCAAGAGCTCCTTTTTAGCGCAGTCTATTATAATTTATTAAACAGTATAAGCGGCTATATATCTAGCACCGTATTACGAACAACGAGAAGTATTAAGGACTTCCGGAGTATTGCGACTATTAGATAGGGATATAGATCCGAAATTTGCCTAAGTTTGCTATTAGTAACTAGATAGAACTTATAGGAAAGCTTAGGACAGACTACTAAGAAAGTGACTACTTTCGACAAGTCGAAACAGTAGAATTCTTAAAAGCTTATATATTGTAGTATAGGAACAATCCACCTAGTAGTATACGCGAATACTATAGGTAGTTTACGTTAATCTCCCGGAAGGTTACTAAGGCTAGTAATTTAGAAAACCGTGAACGAGGGTACTAGTTCGCAAGGGGACTCCTATTTAAATACTAAAGATATATAATAACTAAAACAGGAGCTGACCCTGATAGGTAAGAGTCTTTTAACTTCTACCTGCTAAGGAGAGCTGTAGAAGATAAGCTTAATTCGTATAAAGGCGCCAATTAGTTATTAATAATAAATCCTAAGGAACAAGGCCTTCGTTAGCTAGTTAGACAATTCCGTAATTAGTAACTAGCTATAACAAACTAAAGAGATACTACCCTTTAACCACCTATAGTCTCTTAGCTAAGTAAGTTAGTAAATACCCATTAAACGACTTAGGAAATAGACCCTAAACTAGAGAAACTTACTAATTAACTCCGGAAGCTTAATTTTAGGACGGTTAAATTGGTAGGCGTTATATCTTTAATGCTGTTCCTAAACAGGATTCGCTAAAATCTAATATAGTACACACAGCTCCTAAATAGGGCGTTAATGTATTAAGAATAAATAGACCCACGACCGGCACTAGGTAACAATAAACCGCAGCCGCCCTATAAGGGAGCGCTATAAAAACGATATAAGCTAGGCCTAGGAAAATATAGAGGGCTAGGGAATCTTAGCGCATACTAGACACAAAATTAGATATATTATAAATGCGGGGGTGCCTACTATTTTATTAATTAGTGTCTAGAGCTCTAAGAGTTAGTTTATTATAGTTTCCTATATATAAATAAAAATAACCAAATATGCGCTGGAACATATAAGCGCCTAAAAAATACAATTCCATATTTGCCGAGTGACAATTAGATTTAGTTCCTTAAAGACTAGCTAAGGCAGAACGCGAATATTAATTCTAATACGCTAGCGATAGGTGTCTAACTAAAGGTAGCTTCTGTAAAGCTTATAGAGGGTAGTAACATTAAAAGCGAAGAGGAACTTGGTGAGTCCTGGGAAGATATATACTAAGTAGAGTCGATATACGTCGATTTAGTAGGGGCCGCAACCTAGTTATAGCCTACGCCACGGGTATATAATCTTAGGAGACCGTAAGGGGAAGTAAAGGTAATAAAATAGCCTTTAAAACTATCTAGTTCGTAACCGGCAACGGTTTAAAATATATAACTAGAAGGATATATCTAAATTATACTACGGCCCTAGTAGCAGGCTCCTCTACCACCGTTAAGCAGTAATAGGGGTAATAAAATAAATTATACTAAATAGCTAAGATAGACGGAGCAAATAGCGGATATAATAATAACAATTAAGGCATTACGACTAAAGCTAGTTAGGATAATAGATATACTAAAAGGAAACGTCCTAAGCCCAACAGTAATGGCGGATAAGATCTTGTTAAAAACTATTAAAGTTACTATTAGTGACTGCCTTATGTATATGCCTAAGGTTACAAGGCTATTCTTTAAGCCTCTTCCGCTACCCTTTATGGAGCCTTACTAACAGAAGTAGGAGGACGTTAAGGTATCTGTGTCGTTAGCATACCTAACGTTCTATGCTGATTAAGCCGGCCTAATGACTGCTAAAGTGGACCAGATTGAACGAGAAGTAGGATTTATCCGGTTTTAAAGGCGGTGCCTAAAGGTAGAAGCGCAGATAGGAGACGGAAGGGCTAAATATTTAATTAACTCTGGAGCTAAGCTTAACCTTATTAAGGAAAGCGTAGCCCTATAATACGGCCTGCTAATATTAAGTCTACCTTTATAGTTATAAGGCGCGCGTCTAACGTCTACAAATAGAACTTAGTCTGAGTTTATTAGGCTAGTATATACGGTCCCTATAATAATAGGTAACGTCTTAATATCTACGACGTTTATTACTATAGGGGAAATGTTATATAAGGTAATACTTAGTAAGCTATAGTTAGTAAGGGCTAAACTAGCAATAAAACAAACCGTAATAGGTTAGGTATCTTGTATTATTTAATTAAAAGATAGCAGAGTCAAAATGAGGTTCTTGACGTCCTATAGGGATATAATATTCTTTAAACTAGATAAAGGTATTAGTATAGAAAATAGTTTAGGAAATATATAGCTGGTATAACTACTAGGATTATATCCGGGGTTACTTATAACCTAGCACATTAGGATAAAAAGGATATTAAGAATAAAGAGGAGGGAAATAAGGTGCGGCTCTAATACAAACGTATACCGTTTTGGATATCCGCTAGATAGAGCTATTGGCAGGGAGAGGGGTATAACATTAAATAGAGAGAGCTTAACAGTAAAACGTTAAAGGAAGTCCTAAAGAAATACTTAAGAAAGAATTAAAAGCTAGTATTTAAAGCAAAAGCTGAGTCCCTTATATATTAAATGTCGAAGATAATAGATCTATTTATAATATAAATAGAAAGCTATTAGAGTAAGGCTTAACTAAACGCTATAAATATAGCAACTGTGTATAAATGGAAGGCAGATAAAGTTTACCTAGTTAATTTATCGGCACTAGATAGAACAGTTATAAAAGGTATAGTAGAATAGCGAGAGGTGGCCTTATATTAACAGAAGGCGTCTATCTAAGGACTGCCTCTTAGACTATATAATTATTTTTTTAAGCCGCGATACACCAAGCTGGCCCGCGGTGTATAACTAAAGCTAAAATAATTAGAGCGCATAATTATAGGAGACATTTAGCTAAGAGAATAAGAGATTCTTAAGGCCATGTTGTTTAACTAAGAAGAGGCTCTAGTATAGGAGTTCTCTAAGATAGGTCGCGTTAGTAAAGACGTAACTCTACTACTAAAGATTAAAACCGTGCTGTATAAAGTATAGTAAGTACCGAACTTTCTAGTACCTAGGGCCTTATAAGAAGAAGTAATAAATATATTACAAGAGTAACTAGCTTAAGGGACTCTAGAATATTGCAAAAGCTTATATAGGAATCTATAGTTTCTTATAAGCAAGAAGGAACGTAATAAGTACCAACTAATTAACGCGGCGATAAATATTAACCAAGTAACTGTTAGGGACGTAAATCTACCGCTATATGCTGATGAATTTTCCGAGGAGTTTATAGGGTGTAAGGTTATATATCTAATGGACTTTTTCTCTAGCTATAACTAATTAGAGCTAGATATAGAAAGCCAGAACCTAACGGCTTTTATAATACCTCTAGGACTTCTATAATAAACGACGGTACCTATAAAAGGTATGAATTCCGTAGCCTAGTTTATGCGGACGATTACTAAGATCTTAGAATAACACATTCTACACTATACCCTGCTATTTCTGGATAATATTATAGTAAAAGGCCTATAGATAGTATATAATGGGGAGGAAAGCCTTTTAGGTATGCGTAGATACATTTTAGAACATATTATATGGCTAGATAGAGTACTTATAGATTTAAAACGAGCCGGGTGTACAATCTTAGGCGTAAAGTCTTATTTCTATAAAGATAAGATTATAGTGGTTAGCTACCACTGTAATGGAAAAGGACGATATTTGGAAGAGTTAAAGGTCGTAAAGATTATTTACTAGAAAGACTGCGAAGACGTTATATTAGCCCGAGCGTTCTTAGGAGTTGTTATATATTACTAAATATAGATAAAAGACTTCGTAATTAAGGCAGAGCTAATCTTCTAACTGCTATAAGTAAATGTTCCGTTTATATAGGGTATAGAGCAGATAGCCGCTATAAAGACTCTAAAGTATACAGTCACTACTATACCCGTATTAGTTCAGCTAGATTATAATAAGGGGGCTAGGCTAATTATTCTTGCCGTTAACGGATATAAGAATAGATAGGGGTGCGGCCTTATACAACTAGACGTGCAAGGTCGTTATTACCCATATTAATATAAAAGCGGTATCTAGTCTTAAGCGGAGCAGAAATATAACTTAGGAAAGCTTAAATATCGGGTATTGTTATATGCGTTAAAGAAGTATCGCGTATACCTATACGGCGTTCGCTTTACAGTAGAGACAGACACGAATACCCTAGTTGTATAACTAAATTGTACCGCCACCAATTTACCCGGAGCCTTAATAATAAGATGGCTAGTATAGATCCAGCTATGGAACTTTAATATTAGATATGTGCTGGGGAAGAAGAATAGCTTAGCTAATAGACTTTCGCGACGACTACCTAATAGTAAACGACCTAATAAGCTAACTAAGGATATTAAAGAGTTTATTAACTATAAGCTAAGTGCCTTAGAATATATAGCTAGTCCTCTTAAAATGGAAGTAGGCCTGCTATTAGAAGACTTATATTTAGAGAAATCTTAAAGAATTGCGAAATGGCTAGTGACCTTACGGCGTCTAAAAAAGATGAATACCGAGGAGTTTAAAAGGTTTAAATGATATACGCTAAAGTTCCTAGTGCGTAATTAATAGCTCTTCCGCCGACAGTCGAAAAATGTACTAATATAAAGGGTAGTTAATAGTAAGGACGCTTAGCGGGAGATTATCGAAAGCCTTTATAATTAAAGTGGATACTATAGACGAGAGGGAATATATTAGAGGGTCTTAAATTGGTATTAGTGGCTAGAGCTATAGGATTAGATATTATAGTATATTAAGTTGTACCTATAGTGCTAGGAGCGACAGTTAGAATAGAAGGAAGAAGTAATACTCCCTATATAAAAGTCTACCTTGTGGTAACAAGTATCGGTAAACATTATATTTATACCGCTAAACCGTCTCGGCTTCTAATACCTAGCTATTGCTTAAGAATATATATCTAGATAGGTGGAAGCTCGGGCCCTTAGAAATAAGGATATAAAAAGTATAGCGAAGTTCCTCTATAAAGACGTTATCTACCAATAGGGAGTATTTAGACAGCTCTCTGTAGACGGTAGAGAAGAGAATGCTAATATTACCGCAGCGCTTATAGAACTCTATAACATTAAAAGGGTTATAGCTTCCGTATATTACCCATAGGGGTAAGGCTTTATAAAGCGAGGTTATAAGCCTATAATAGACGCTTTAGCGAAGATAGATAGCTTATAGCTGGATAATCTTTATACCGTTTTATAGGCAGATAAAATGACTATTAAGCGGTCTATAGGAATAACACTAGCGAGAGTTATATGCGGGTATAAGCATGTCTTTCCCGTTAAACTCTATATACCTACCTAGTAAATGCTACCCTAGTAAACTGTCCGGACCACTATAGAGCTGCTAGCACTTTGTGTAAAATAGTTTAACTAAAGAGACCCGGATATGCGAGAGGCTGTCGCGCGTATAAGACGACTAAGGGTGGCAAATAAGGAGTATTTTGACGACACTTATTGCATTTGCTAAGACGGATTTAAGGTTAAAGATATAGTTATGCTTTATAATATATAGCTTAAGCAAGATTATTCTAGTAGTTATAAGTTAGATCTAAAATAGCTAGGCCCGTTCCGCGTATATAAGAGTTACTCTTATAAAGGATGGTACTTAATTAAGGATTTTAACGGCATACTATTCTGTAATTAAACTCTAGGGAATAGATTAAAGAAGTTCTATTAGCGATAGATGTCTAAGGTCCGCCAGGAGGACTAGCTTAATTAGTTAGGCAAAACTATGCTATAAGAAATAACAGCAGAGCTAAAACCTAAGGAAGATGCTATATAAAATCCATTAGTATTATAACGCCGCGTAGTTTAAGAAGTACGCGTTTTAGAAAGATTGTTTAATAGAACTAAGTATGAAATATTTAACTAGGGGACAGTTAAGTTCTAAGGCGGGGGAGGGGAGGTAGATAATAGCCGTGTAATCTACCCGTTTATTTACTATATTTCCTAAAGCTCTTTCTATTACGCTTTTTTATTTGCTTTTTTAGTTGCAGAAATCTAATGCGTGTTAATAGTAAGGTAAGGATAGAAGAATGTTTGCGTATAACTACCTAGTATTATTTACTGCAAAGATATCAGCTTCGCTTACCGCCTTTACTAAGCCAATAGCGATTTTCTATCCCGGGGATGGAAAATTATAATTAGTTTATTTAACGATTAGAGCTAGCAGAACCCCATACTGCCACCTAAATTCGGTAGACTATTTAAATTAGAAAACCCTATTAAGAACTTTACCTTTTCGCCCTTAATAAACCTTAAAAACAACCGTAATTAGCTAAAGCACAAACTAAGTAAAATTAATAATAGTACTCTTATTATGTCTTTGTCTAGCAGACCACTAATACTATATAAAGGAGCTGAGTAATAGATTAGCGATGTCCTTATAGAAGTCAGAAGCTTTACAGTTAATTAGCGTCGCGTAGTGCTTATCTAAATCTGTGACGAGATTCTACTCTTAAGAGAGAACTACGCAGATACTGCTAGTGTGGTAGTTGATTTCATTAATTACAATAATAGGTTATAAGCATCTCTAAGAAAGGACGCGTTCTTAATAATCTTTAAGGATATCTCTAACGTTAGTAAGATGGCAAAAGATTAAAGGAATTAGTGCAATAAAGCTAGAGAAACTATCCGAAAAGCCTAGGGATAGGATGTTCTTAACGGACCGCTAAAACACGTAGTCTCCTACTACTTCCTTTCTGCCGCCCGAAAGCTTACCGTCTACCCGCTTTATAAAGTAACAGCGCGAGTTAATAAAGCCCTAGTTAAGAGGCTTAATTATTTAGGACGCGGCATTAAGAACACTACTTAACTGCAGCCGACTAACTTCGCGCTCGCGCCTAAAATATTAGGAAGAGCGATATTAGACCAGGTGGTGAATAAGCATAGTTTAGGGAGACACTTAACTAGCTTCCTTATTCCAAATAAGGACCTACCGCTAAGGAGTAGAAGGCTAACTATAGTGGGACCAGAGGTCACTAATGTCAGAATTAGACAGGCAGGAGAGAGCTTAGCTCTTACACTGCGAACACACTTACGACATGCTTCCGACGTAATAAATCCTTTAGCTTTTTAGCCGTTAACACCTATTTAAGGAGGAGGCATTAGTATTATACCAAGCCCATCTCAACAGGGATCGCCTATATTAGTTAACTTGCCTTTATTATCTATAAACGAGAGCATTCTCGCAGCTAGAACGCCTGTTAGCTCGCCCCTATAGCTGCTAGTATCTTTATTAAGGAGGAATCTAAAAAGAGGGCTAATAATTACTTACCCAGAAGTAGGAGGGCTAGGGGTGGCATTAATATTTAATAAGAACGTTATTAAGCCAGGAGATAACGAGGAGTATATTAAGGAGGCCGTAGATACTATAGCAATACTCCGCGCAAAATAAGGGTGTGACTACAAGGATAACGTACCCGCTTATCTTAAGGCATCCCTAAACTAAACTACTAAAATCGAACTAACTAAGGTTATAAAGCTCTTGTGTAATTAGTATAGGGCAGCTAGTTCTAATCTAGAGATATATAAGGTCTGCTAGATATATACGCAAGCCATAAAAGGACGTATAGGTTTGGCAATAAAAGGTCTAAACTATACCGCACTATATTATAGACTCCGTTTAATATATTACGCTTATAACTACCTTAGTACTATAAAGACTAATCTTACTATATACTCTTAGTTTATATCACGGAGTAAGCATAAGTGGTAATAATATATAACGAAGTAGATATTATTAAGCTATGTATATAAACTGTATAATAAGGTTAAGACGTTGCGTAAGGAGAGAAGGCAGGGAAACGGGAAGAAAGGGTATATATCGTTAGCTTAGTTACTTAGTTAACACATATACGGAGCAGAATAGGATTTAAGTGGTGGTCCTGGCAGAACTTAGTAGGATTTGGTGGAACTTGGTGGAATATAGTAGAATATAGCAGATTGCCGTTAAATTGCCGCAAATTGCCGTCTCATAGTTAGTCTTTAGTTGCTAAGTCGGTAGAAACAGGTAGACGTGTATAAGGTGTCACGGGGGTATCCCATAACAGTACCCCCCCTTTAAACTTAAGCTTCTGCGAGATAGGGCTATAGTAGTTTTGGATAGAGTTTATAAAAGTCTTTTACGGCTTATATAAGTCCTATAGAGTTAATAGGTTCCCATAAGGGCTTAGTAAAGCCTCTCTATTTTATAAGATATATATATTAACGTTTCCGTTTGTTATACTTAATATCATTAATTCTTTTAATAAAGTACTTATTCTCACCATCCACTTTAACTAGTGGGGGAGGGTCTTGTATCTATCCGGGCAGGGCGTCTAATGCGGAAGTAGCGGGGCGGAGAACTAACGTGTAAAATACGGGGTGGATTTTAACCATATTAGGGAGCTTTAGTCGGTAGGCATAAAAGGAGATAACCTTCTTAACCTTATAAGGGCCAGCGTTCTTCCAATTAAGCTTCTTAGTAGGTCGTTTTATGTTTAAATTTCTTATATCTAGCTAGACGAAGTCACTAATTTAGTAGGCCGGTACTAGGGTTTATTTCTTATTCGCTGCGGCTTTATAGACAGATTAAGCCCATATTATTTTATTAGTAAGGAACTATTATAGTTCCTCCATCTTCTCTATAAATTCATTTACTTCCGTAACTTATAAGGCGTAATAAGCAGGGCAAGGAACATTACTAAAGGCTTTAAAACCCATTTATAGATACTAGCCGTAGTTGGCTAGGAATAGGGAGACCTTTATAGTTTCCAAAATAGAATTATTTACGGTAAACTCGGCGAATATAAGCCAGTTAATCCAGTTATTTTATAAGTACAACGTATATATCTAAATATACTATTCCATTATAGCGTTTATACGTTCCGTTTAACCATCCATTTCTAGGTAGTATGCCGTAAATAATAGTGCTTTAATGCGGAGTTAGGTAATTAGTTCTTTCCAAAATATAGAGATAAACTAGCTGCCTTTATTAGAGATAATTGTTTTAGGGAATCCGTGGAGTTTCTATATGTAGTCTAGGAATAGTTAGGCGATAGCAGGTGTTAATATATTAGGGTAGGCAATCAAGTGTCTTATCTTAGATAGTTAGTCTATAACTACTATAATATTCGTACAGCCCTTACTTATAGGGAGGTTAATAATAAAGTCAATTAAGATATCCTTTTATCTTCAGTCCGGAACAGGTAGTGGTTTTAGAAAGCCGTTATATATCTTATATAAAGCTTTAGCTTATCAGCAGATGTAATAGCTAGAGACGTACCTTCGTGTTATATTATACATATTCGGCTAATAGTACTCCCATTAGAGTAGCTCCAGGGTTTTTCCTTAGCCTAGGTAGCCGGCTACTAGTAGGTCATATACATGTTTAAGGAGCTTAAGCTTAAGTTTATTATAATTAGGAACAACTAGATGGTTCTAGTAATATAAGCGGTTTCCGCAAGCTTTACATTTACTTAGAGAGATCTTCTTAGAGCGTCTAACGCTATCTTAAATTAGCTTAAGCGTCTCTTAGATAAACTTATTATTTAGGTATTCGTTAGTTATAATCTATTTAATTAATTAATTAGTTATTTTAAGGACTTATACTATAAGATCTTTAGCAAAAGGGTTAAATAGTTTAGGGCAAAGTAGGGTCTAATTTTAGTAAGAACGTGCCTCTTTTAATACTGGCGCGTCTTGCAAGCGTTAGGTTAAGATATTAGGCTTCTAGCCTTAAACGCCTAGGCGGTATATAATTAAGAATCAAAAACAAGATAGGTATTCTAACTAGCGGGCCTAACGGTAGCTTAGCTATTTTGTGGTCGTAAAGTACTATAGGTTCTTATAATCGCTAAGGACCTTAATTAGAAATCCAGCGCCTTCTAGTTCGGGTCGCTATTGCTTAAAGTATTTAATAATAGCCAGCAGTTCCTTGTCGTAGATCTCATAGTTATATTTAGCTAGGCTTAGTTATTTTAAATAATATACCACGGGGTATAATACTCCCTCTTTATTATATTAAGACAGGATACTTTTAGTAACGTAGTCGGATAAGTCAGCTTCTATAACACTCATTTAGTTTAGATTAAAGTATTAGAGTATAGGCGCGGTAGTAAATATAACCTTTAGATAAGTAAAGGCCTTTTTACATTCCTTATTAAAGATAAAGGCTTTGTCCTTTTAGGTTAGAGCTATAAGGGGTGAAACTAGGGCGGAGAAGTTGTTAATAAACCGTTGGTAGAAATTAGCAAATCCTATAAAGGCTCTTACGTCCTTAACGTTCTTAGGTTCTTACCAGTTTATAATTACTTCAATTTTTTTTAGGTCTATTTATATGCCGTCTATAAAAATAAGAAGCCTAAAGTATAGGACTTCTATTTTATAAAACTCGCATTTATCTATATCTAATTATAGACTAGCTCCGTGCAGGGCTTATAGAATAAGGTTAACGTATTTCCGATATTTAGTTAAGTTATTACTATATATTAAGATGTCGTTAATATAAGCAGTACAGAAGATATCCAGGTAGGGGCGTAGGGTGTTATTTATATAATGTTAAAACAAGCTCAAAGCATTTGCGAGGCCAAATAGCGTTACTAAGTATTTAAATAATCTATACCGAGTACAAAATACGGTAAGCTATTTATCTCCCTTTACTATACGGAGGCGGTTAAATACAGAGATAATATTAAGCTTCGTATAGTAGCGAGCCTTACTTAGTCAATTTAGCGTCTCTTATATTAACGGGATTGGATATTAGTTCTTAATAGTAACGGCGTTAAGGGCTTAGTAATCTACGCAGAAGCGCAAACCGCCGCCAGGTTTCTTAACAAAGATTACTAGTACGGCTATAGGTAAAGAGCTTACTCTAATAAATCCTTTACTTAGGTTCTCATCCAGATACTTTTATAGCACTTAGAGTTCGTTTTAGAACATTCCGTATAGGGGTCCAAATCTAGGCTGCTTTCCTTCTTCAAGTACAATCTTATAGTCATATAGTCGGTATTCTAGTAGCTTATTAGCTTCCTTTTATAAGAATACGTCTAAGCGGTGATAGTACTCTGCTGGTACCTTTATAATAGGGTTAGTATACTTCTTTAGTGCTAAGGCTTTCTTAATATTAGCTATCGTGATAGCGAAAATTATATATTTAGGCTTCTTAGCAAGCTAAGCTAGCAGAGTAGCTCCAATTATACGGATATCTAGGGTGTTAAGCTCTCTTAAATCGTCTATAGTCTCTTATATAGTTTCTTATTTAGGTTTAGGTTTAGTATTAGGTATAGAGTTAGTATCAGATTTAAGTTTAGGTTCTTTAAATATTCTTTTTATTATAGGGTACCAGTTCTTCTAGTACTCCTATATACTAAGCTTAAGCTTCTACTCAGTTTAGGGTAGTATAGTAGTTGGGGTTAGTTTATAGGGTTCGGTAGGATTTCTAAATCTTTAGTGGATATTGGTGGAAATCTTATATCGGTAGAATTTAGTAGAATTCTTAGGTTAGTGGAATCTGGTAGATTCCTTAGGCGTAGGGTAGACATTAGTAGAAATCTTAGGCTAGTAGATCTTAGTGGATTTCCTAGGTTTTAGTTTAGGGTTAGGGCAGTAAGTTATAAGGCACTTCTGCTTACAACAGAAGGCGGTAAATAAAAGCTTAAGGTTATTCTAGTCGATAGTCACCTTATATAGCTTTATCTAAGGTTATCTAAGGATTACCAGGTAACCTAAGGTGGTAACAAAAAGCTTAATTAGTTCTTCATAGTTTAGGTATTAGAGTCTTAGGGCTACCACATAGGTAATACGGCCTAAGACGGTACGTTTGCCGTTAAATCCAAATATATTAATATGCCGGTTAAGGGGGGTCAGAGTAAAACTATTATCTTACGTAAAGATCTTTTTAATAAATCCTATACCGCTAGCTCCTATATTAATTAGGATTTAAGCGTTAGCCTATTAACCATTCTACCAAAGACGGCAGTTAATAATTATACTACGGTCCCAAGAGTCGGAGTTCGTAACGTTAAATACGTTTAATAAGATCCTAAGGCAAAGCCGTCCCGGAGAGCAACTTAGCTTTAGGACCTTTCTTTTAGAGGTAATTGGGGCGGGGTTCTTATAGAGTATCGGTTAGAGCTTTATCCTTATAAATAGTACTTACTAGACATAGGGCTAAAACCAGATAAAGATCGAGGACAGTAACCGGAAGATCGATGCGGTAAACGGCTATTAGTATTAGCCGTTCATAAATCGTTTTAGTGCGTAGGTAGGGGGACGAGACAGTATTTTAAGATATAATCCTTCCTTCCGCATTTAAAGCAGAGGCCTAGCTTAATACGTCTTTCTTATTTAGGGGACCCTAGTGGGGCGTACTTTAGGGTTCCAGTGTTAATATCTATGGCGTCAGGGTGCTTAGGCTAAAACGACTTAGTAAATATTCGCGGGGCTGTCGTATTATATTAAGGGGCGTATTTTAGTATTAGGCGTAGTATATCATTATACCATTTATTAACAACATTTATATAGGCGTTAAGGGCTCCTAGTAGGTCTACGCCTATTAGGGAGGTTTTTAGTTTAGGGCTTAAAGATTTAACAAGGCTATTAATTAGTGCGGAGTTATTCTAGCCTATTTTCTTTGCGTAACGGTTAAATTCGGAGAAGTATACTAGGAAACTTTTCGTTCCTTAAGCTATATAGTTTATCTTTCTCTAGGCAGTAGCTTAGCGGTTTGGGTCACCGTATAAGGCTTTAAGAAGTATAACTAGGCTTTATACTAAGGTTAGCTAAAGAGGTTTAATAAGGTTAGCTGCCTTTCCTCCTAGTTAACTTAGGGTGTAATAGAGTCGGTTAGCTTTAGTTAGGTAACGGTTAGCGTTACTAGTTAGCTTATTTTTTAGCTAGCTTAGAAATAATTAGAGCTTTTATTATTTACTAGTAAATACCAGGGGGTCGGGTAACTACTTAAATTATTATAGTGCGGTAGTCGGTTCAGAATAAATAGCTGCTATAGGTTCGGGACTCGCGTTTCGCGTATTTAACTCTAAAAATAGTGTTTAGTCTTAGGGTTCTGGCGTAGGCATCTTAAGGGTACGGACTTCTTCTTAGAGGGCTTCCATTATTTTCTAATGCCGTGCTTCTTATTCGGCTTATTATTAAGTTAGGGTAACTTATTATTGTTTAAGGGCCTCTATAAAGGACTTCTGTATGCTTACCATTTATTCTTAAAGGATGGATATAATATCGGCGGCCGTTACGGGGGCTTTAGGTGCGTTTTCCATTTTAGGTAGTAGTGTAAGTAGTTAACGCAATATAGTGTCACAAAGTAAGTATAAGTGGTAATAATATATAACGAAGTAGATATTATTAAGCTATGTACATAAACTATATAATAAGGTTAAGACGTTGCGTAAGGAGAGAAGGTAGGGAAACGGGAAGAAAGGGTATATATTATTAGCTTAGTTGCTTAGTTAATATATACACAGAGTAAAATAGGATTCAGGTGGTGGTCCTGGCAGAACTTGGCAGGATTTGGTGGAACTTGGCGGAATATGGCAGAATATAGCAGATTGCCGTCAGATTGCCGTAAATTGCCGTCTCGTGGTTAGTCTCTAGTTGCTAAGTCGGTAGAAACAGGTGGACGTGTATAAGGTGTCACGGGGGTGTCCCGTGACAGTTTAGAAAGGCTTATAAACCTCTAGTTTCGTCTAATTCCTTAGGACTATATAAGTTTATTTATAACTTAGCGCCAAGGTTTTTATACAATAGAGAGGCTTTGCTTAATTGGATAATATTACTAAAAGACTAAGAAGTATAGCAGCGAAAAGGATCTGTAATTTTAAACGTGTTTAAATAGTAGTGGGATTCTAGTATCTTGGTAATAATTGATAAGGAAATATATATATACCGCCACTATTAGCGTCTAATTAATAGGCGGCTAAATTATAACTAGTTAAGAATAATGGTCTACGGTTTTTGCTAATAGCTAATAAGATAAGACCCTTAGTATTATTGTCTCTATTACGCTCTTAGACCTAACAGCTAGTGGCAACTTATTTTCTACCCTTATTATATAAAATTCGCGGTTAAAGGAGACTCTATAGCTTTCCGTTATATTAACGTTAATATTCCCTCGCTCCTTAAAAGTAGACGCGGTGCCGATATAATCTAAGGAAGCGTTTCTCTAGATAATAAGACTAAGGATAACTACATAATTATTTTACCCGGCATGTATTAGCACCTAAAATTATAGTGGGAGGATTTTAAGGCGTGAGGATTAACTAAGGGCGACGGATTCGTTTACAAGATCTCTGACTAAGACTAGACCGCTAAAGACGTAGAAAAGTATACGACCGACTAGGTAGCTTAGCTATATAAGAAAGGAGATATACGTATAACTATACCTTACCTTCCTTATAGGGTAAAAGGACCTTTAACTAGAACCTAGCAAACAATACTACCATAATTTATTAGTATTTAGGACGATTATAATAACCTTAAGGTTACTAAAGGAGGTACTTAGGCAGAGTTAGTAGATACGCACTAAGACTTAAAAGCGCCGCCCCGTACGCCGTCTAGACATGCTAATCTCTATAGCGCAATTCCATATCGCTTCCCTATAGTAGTTAAGCTTATAGCTGCCAGCGCTCTATCCGACGCCCTTCTTAGTAAACGACAATAGGATTCTCTAGTAGTAATCTAAGATTATAATCTTCTTCTTGCCGGTAACGGGAACGAAGTTACGAAATAGATGTATTCCTATCGTCTAAAGGCCGTTAAGAACTACAAGGATACGTTTTAGCTTATATATATAGCTAAAATGGGGCGCTTTAACAGCCGCTTATACTTCTACTGCATTAATAATAAAATTAACCCTTTAACTATTACGGTAGATCTAAGTAGAGTACCCCTAATCATTATAGAAGGATAGAGTTATGTGGAGTTACCTAAAAAATTATAGGACAGAACCGAGCAAGTAGAAGGACGCAAAAGAGCCATATTATCCAAAAGCCGCCAGTCTAATACATCTCGTACTACTCAGCCAGGCGGACGAGAATGGTCTCATTCAACTAGAACGGAGTCTCCTTGTTTACTATCTCGGGCTTATAGTAAGGGCAAGAAACGCATACGATCACCTACCACGCCTTCATTTTAAAGATAAGGAGTTTTAGAGTTTTAGAAGTCGTTAGGGGACAACAACTTAGGTAGGGGAGGTATATAGTAGTGTGATTTAGCCCCCTAGATATAATATCTAAATTAGGCGTAGCTTTGGGAGAGCCTAGGCCTTCTATAGTTATATAGGTCGGTCTAAAGCCCTTAGAGTCTTTAATAACTCGGGCGACACCGACAGACATACAATTTTCCTTTAATACACTCTTTTCTCTCTCTTCTTACTGCTTAATTCTAACTAATGGTGACTAACCGACAGACTAACCGACCGACTAACAGACAGCACTAAGACTTTCCTATCTTAGAGAGGTCGTACCCTCCTACAGTATTAGGCTAAACCAAGTTCTAGTAGAATCCTACGGCACTAATATAGTAGATATTAATAGGTAGGAGGTCCGCTAGTTTCTTTATAGATATTTATTAGGTTATATTTTGCGGTATAAGGTTTATAGTCTTTCTTAGCTTACGTTCTGTTTTCTATAAGTTATCTTTCCTATTTATTAGTTTAGTATAGCGTCTAATATTCCTAGCTTTTCTTTATAGCTGCGTAGTGCCTAAGTCCTCTATAGTTAACTTAGCTAGGTTACTACTAGCTTTCTAGGTCTTTAGTGTGGGTGGCGTAATATAGCTAGTCTAGGGGCGGTATAGTATATAGATATACTACGGGTTAAGCTATATATCTTTCTTAAAGGCCTTGTCTCTATATATAGTATTTACTTAGTAAATAGTATTAATCTAGGGCTATATAAGGTTTTCTATTATAATGCTAATTTTTTTTATAAAAGAAGGGGTTAGGGGTAGGGTTTTAGGCCAGATAAGCCGCCTACTCTATATATTAAGCTGTAAGCCTAAATAGGCTAGCTATTTTCTTTTTAAGATTATATTATAGCTTCCTAGGTCCGTAATAAGGAAGGGGATATTATACTACCTTCGTCCATTAAAGCAGATGTAAATTCGCAAGATAGTTATAATAGGTAGCCCTATCTGTCTATTATACCCATAAATAGAAATTAGTCTAGGCAGTTTTTTAATAGGTATATTTAAAAAGTTAGCCAGCTTTACGGTATACTAGGTGTCTATTAAGGTAAAGGTATTTACTTTAAAGTTAACTAAAGCAGAGGTTAAAACTTAATATCTATTGCAAAATAGGGTATAAGGGATAGTGTAGCTTCTTTTACTAACTAGCTAAACTAGATTAATATATAATATATTAATCCCTTTTAACCCTAAAGAGGAGTCTTTCTCTAGGGTTCCTCTTTTTCTAACTCCGCGCTATTCTTCTAAATTAATAAAAACTTATCCGCTTTTGCGTTTATCGGGCAATCCTTTATATAGTAGCCCTTTTAACCATAAGAGAAGTAAGCGCCTTAATTACTAAGGGCCTATATATAGGGGTTACTATATATAAGCCGAGTATTTACTAGACCTATAGTAGGACTGGCTATATAGCTAGCTGCTAAATTAGCGGCGGGCTATATAGGTAGTGCTATGGGGGTTATTAATCGTACTAGGGTATTACAGGCCGTTCTTATATTACTTATAGTTTAATTAAAAGGGTTTTTAGCTTTATACTATTTAGCGCATACCTTAATTTGGTAAAGGCCTTAGTTAATAGCTAAGCACTAGTTTATAAGTTCCTTTAGTAGTAAAAACTAGCAGTATAGTAAATACTAACGCTAAACGCTTACGCCTACGCTGGCAGCCCTCTATGTAGAGCTGTAGAGCTTTATAAGAGCTCTGCGGAACGAAGCTTAGGAGGAAACCTGCATAGAGCTCTGTATGGAGCTCTACTAAAGCTCTATAAAACATCTATATAAAGCTCCGCACGAAGCTCCGCTTAAAGCTCCGTATAAAGCTCTGCTTAAAGCCCTATTGTCAATTCCTATTACCAAATACTAACTAAGTGGCGTTATTGATAGTAGCAATTATAAATTATAGTCGTTAGCTCTATCGTTAGCATTGTTATTAGCGTTTTGCCACCTACCTTATATATATATAGTCTCTTTTCTTTAACTATATAGAGCTCTAAAGCTTTATTAATATGCAGCACTAATATACTAGGAAGGTTCTATAATTGCCTATATAAACGCCCGTACAAATACTTATACAATTAATTAATTAATTGCCTATATAATCGTCTCTATAAACGTCTCTACAATTGATCGCCTGTACGAACGTCTATACGTCTATATATTTATATGTCTACACGCCTATATATAGCTCTATATAAAGTTCTATATAAGGCTCTATATAAAGCTCTGTATAAAGCTCTATATAAAGATCTATATTGTTATAGAGTAAGTATAAGCGGCGATAGTATAGAGCAAGGTAGATATTATTAAGCTATATATATAAACTGTATAAGGAGGTCAAGACGTTATATAAGGAAAGAAGGTAGAAAAACGGGAAGAAAGGGCATATATTATTGATTTGGTTGCTTAGTTAATATATATATAGGGCAGAATAGGGTTTAGGTCGTAGTCCTAGCAAAACTTAGTAAAATTTAATAGAACTTGGTAGAATATAGCAGAATACCATAGATTGCTATTAGATTGCTATTAGATTGCCATTAAATTGCCATTTTACGGTTAGTCTTTAATTACTAAGTTAGTGGAAATAACGTAGTCGGTATGCAAGTGGCCCATATAAGCAAGTGGCCCACGTTAAAACCCTACCAAAAATTCGAAAATTCATACCTTAATATCTTAACAACCACTCAATAATAAATTCTAATAATATAGATTTAGACTTTTATATATACTTTATAGCTTCTATTAAAGTTGCATAGTAAATAGTTTAGTAGTTTTTAAGATATTAAAAGTTAGGGGCCGAAACGAGGCCATAT
>Ga0307515_10006801_pt1 | contig 22751 bp, 4 predicted proteins | sample 17_EM_MG_FD_194513 | JGI IMG/M metagenome (GOLD analysis project Ga0307515, IMG submission 194513) | Populus trichocarpa ectomycorrhiza microbial communities from riparian zone in the Pacific Northwest, United States - 17_EM | ecosystem: Host-associated > Plants > Roots > Unclassified | place... | reverse complement strand
AGATTCCTATAGCTAATAGCTTACGCTATACTTAACGTCTTTATAAACTTAGCACGCGTTATTATAATAAAACGTAAAGTAGTTAATTAAATAATCCTTTATTCCTTATAGTGTATTATTATCCCTTTATACGTATATACCGTCTACTAGTCTAGTTCCCTTTATTATATAATAACTCTAACTATCTTTACAATCCCTTATAAAGTAACTCTATTTTCTATAATTTATATAAGCTCCCTCTTTAAACCATTTTTCTTATTATAGAGTCCGCCTAAACGTCTTCTACTACTAAGATCTCTGGTTTAGCCTCTGCTTCTAAGTCCTATAATTACTTAATCCTTAACCTCTTAGTTTCTATAGTTTCTTTAGTACTACTTAGGTCTATTAGCTCTGCGTTATACTATAGTTTCTAACTTAGCTTTAGTTAATATACACTCTATGCCTTATATAACTATAGAACTCTATCCTAATCTCTTTTAGTCTGTTCCCTTTAGTAGATCCTATTATTAATCTTTATTACTTAATCTATTAAATCCCTTAGGGTTTCCGCATCTTCTATTAGAATAATTATATTCTAGACTTTAGCCTTAAGTCCTTACTTATACTATGCTATAAGCGCCTTATTATTCCACTCTACTTATATTACTAGCGTTTAAAACTACGTTATATATTTAATTACTAAGGTTCGCTGTATAATATCTTAGAGTTTTCTTTCCGCTATAGTTGTTGCCTCTAGGTCTCTAAATATCTATATTAATTATTCCGTAAATCTATTCTAACTTAAAAATATAAACTATACTTCTTAATTAGTGGTTGTTATTCTATTAGCTTATATCTCTATAAGGTAAAACTTAAACTATTTAAGTACTCTTCCTATTAAGAATAACCCTGCATACACTATTTAATCTATAGGTGTTGCTAGCTTTACTCCTTCCTGTATTACCTTAAAGTGCATTTATATAAGGAATCCTTTAAGCTTTAATCTTTCTCCTAAGAATCTTTTAATTAATAGTAACTTAACCTTTGCTACGCCTATCCCGTTAATCCTATTCTTAAGTACCGCATTATTTCTAATTAATTAGTTAACTATCTCTTATAACTGTCCAACCGTTACTAGTTACTGTAAGTTAGTGTCTGCTATACTAGTGTCCCCTCCCAATCTTAAAGTAGTTGCCGCCATTAATAGCGTCATAGTAGCTGCTTTTAGTGGTATATTATTTAACTTTTAATACTGTAACTAGGTAGTAATTATATAACGGAACCTTATAGTAAGTACTACGGTGGGTTCTGTTAATAGGCTAAGTATATAGGTAATGCGTAAAGTTAACAACGTAATAATAACTAGTAGAGTGGTTGCCTAATAAATTAACTCTAATTATATTCTAAGAATTACTATAAGGAAGGAACTATCTAGGTAGGGACTATAGTCCTTTAAATATATAACTATACTCCTAAGAAATCCTTCTTATACGTAATATACGTGTACTCTACTTACTCTATTATAGATCCCGCAGATTATATAGATTATACAGATTATATTATATAACTTATACTACTATTCCTCATCACATAGTTCTACTAGCTCTATCTTAAACTATGCCCTTATTAACCAACTAGCTTCTTCTAACTCTTCTCTAAGTAGTCGTAATATCGTACTTAAAGCGTCCGTAACACTATAATAAATTACTTAGGGAACTTGACGACTATTAAGAGTAATAGGACGCGTATACTTAGCGTTAGAAATAAAGCGAATGTTATAGAACGAATAAATATTTGCTTTAGTGCACTCTAAATAAAAAAAGGGTTGCTAGGATAAAGGACTCGCTAACGCAATATAAACTAGCCCCTTTTTTAAACAACAAGAATACGGAGATAGTATAATTTCACTAAGCGACAATATTATAGTAACGGTATAAGACTAATGGGCTATTAAAGAAGATAAAGAAGGTTTAGAAACCTTAGGAGGTATAATAAGTAACAATATTAACTAAATTAATTAGACGGATATTATACCTCTAGTAAACGACTTAGAGATATTAGAAATCTTTAAGGACGAAGATAAGAAGGAGGGAGATAATGTTACGGACGCTTTAAGTACTATATTATAACTACTAGGAGAGGGGTTAGAAGAAGCTAGTTGGTTAATAAGAGTATAGTTTAGGATGGAGCCGGTAGAACTATATAACGAGTTATATATTAAGTGCATATACTAATTATATATATCTCTCCTATTATTAAAATATAAAATAATATAAATATATAATATAAGGACTTTATATTATATATATATATATATACTAAGTATATACTAGACCTACTTAATAATGGTGCTAAAGCGCATTACCTACTAAGTTCTGCCATATTCTGCCACCTATTATATTATCGCATACTATCTAGTACTATTTCTTACTATTAGCTCGCCTACTATTGGCTCGCCTACTACTAGCGCTTTGGCGGCTCGCGCTACCTATTTATTAACACCAGCCCTCGCGACCCCCTTTCCTTTTCCTTAGCTTAGTATCTTTATTAGATAGCAATCTATAAGCTTCGGTTTAGAGGCATTTGTGTAAGCCGTTACATTATACTAAGCTCTCCCTATATTGCCTAGAAAGGCCTTAATAATATCCCACCCTAAATAAAGACCCTTATCTACAATAACGCGTTAACGCGTTATACTTAAACACTAAAGTTACTCTATATTACCTGGGAAGGCTTTAATAATATCCTACTTTATAAGCTAAATAGGACTAGACCTATATCCCTAGAATTAAAACTAAAGTATATAATACCGATAAACCCTAAGAAGCTAATAATGGCACCTAAAGCTAGCTTATTTAAAAGAGCTGCCTTTACCTAAGAGGAACCTAAGATCCAATTAGGATCAGAAATTAAAGATAATAATAACGTCGTAGACGTACGCGAGTAGATTTGCGCCCTTATAGCCAGCTAGAAAGCCAATCGTCTTAAAGTAAAGAATATATAAGAGACCCTATAAAAGATCCTAGAAAGCCTTATATGTAACAGAACCTTATAGTAAGAACTATAATAGGTCCTGTTAATAGGCTAAGTATATAGGTATTATAAGTAAGTTAACAACGTAATAATAACTGGTAGAGTAGTTGCCTAATAGATTAACTCTAATTATATTCTAAGAATTACTATAAGGAAGGAACTATCTAGGTAGGGACTATAGTCCTTTAAATACACGACTATACTCCTAATACTCCTAAGAAATCCTTCTTATACGTAATATACGTATACTCTATCTACTCTATTATAGATTATATAGATTATATAGATTATATAGACTACCTTATATAACTTATACTACTATTCCTATCTAAATATATGTAGTGGTGGGATTGCATCTATTTTTGGGGGTTATTAGCCACTACTTTTGGCGGCATTCTCACCTCACTTAGACCCTGTCACATCGCCGCTTTAAAGAAGCTCTATTTACTTAAGCACTTCCTATCCCTACCCCATCCATTATTCTAGAGGGGTTAAAAATAGAATATAAGCTTTAGTAAAGCTTGTCGGCGCTTATATTAATTTAATAATGGCACAGCCTATATAGAAAGGCCAGCGTCTACTTAAAGAAATGGCCTGCTCACCCTCTCCCCATACTCTCTCCCTTTACCACCCTTAATCTACTTCCTCTCTCTTTCCCTTTACTATCCTTATTCCACTTCCTCTCTAGCAATTTAATTCTTATCTATAATGCTTACCTTACCTATTTAGCAAACTCGCCGTCGCCAGAATAGTAGTACACCTATTAAAGTAGCTGCTCCGGCTTATAGGACGGAGAGAAGAGGAGCACTTTACGCCGCCACTATTTATTAAAACTTAAATCCATAACTCCAAAGTCCAGACTTGGATATAGACACTAACCTAAATATATATATTCGTTCAAAAAATAGTATAGATTTAAATTCTAGAGAATTAGATATAGAATTAGATGCGGAGTTTAATATAAAGTTAGATACGGGATTAGACATAAAATTAGACTCTAAAGCTAAGGAAATACTAAAAGACATTACTAAATTAGAAGAGGAGGGACCTATAAAACCGAACTATACTTCTTATACTAAGAAACTATAGAAGAGGGAAGGCAAAATCTGGGAGATATAAATTATAAAAATTTCTGCTAATTTATCATTACACCCTCTAATTACTGCAAACTAGGTACTGCCTAAAGATTAAAAAAAAAACCTAAAAAACCGCAGATAACTAGCTGCGTGAATGCGCCCCAATAGTATTTAAAGTATATCTCCACTAGCGGAAGAGACATTTTTAAATTAAGAAGGAGAGCTTAATACGGAGCTATTAGAAACGAATTAGCATATATTATATAGACCTTACACGCCATAAAATAGACGGTAATGTCCTTAATAATATTTATAATGTAAGTTTTTATCCCTCCTTTAAGGTAGGCTAATAGCTATGGAAGTAGATCCTAAGCCTTAAGCTTAACAAGTTGGTAAAGGAAAAGTACGCTATATTTATCTAAGACCTTTATACTATCCTTTACGCTCTCTAGATTGACGATACTAAGCTACTTTATAGCTTTATTTGAGTCTAAATTTCACTTCTTCTTCTACTTAGCGTAGCTATAGCTATAAGACTAGGCGCTCTAGTGGAAAGCGCTAGTGCTAAAGGCAGCAATAAAGCCGTCTGGTTTAAGAATATTAACGTTATAGTTATTTATAGTAAGAAACACTCTAATAAGAGTATAGTTATAGTGAATATAAACTTAGAATATATTAAGAATATAGAAAAGGATAGTAAACTATAAGCTTTATGCTGTGTCTAAACAATATATCCTACTAACTGTAAATCTATAGAAAGAAATTTACCTTCTATCTAGAAGACCTTCCTATATTCTATATTGTTTTGTATATCTTAGCCGTCGGCGTTAGTTAAGACGCATTCTGAAATAACTTTATAAGTGTTTAAGATATCTTTAACCTTAAGGTACCAGCGCACCGCGAAGTGCTACGCGTTAGGTAAAAGGACGAAGTATTAGATTAGCTATTCTTCTATAACGTTAACTATATAACTAGGGGTGGTAATGTTATAAAAGAAAAGGCCTTTTTATACGCTAAATACCGTAATATATTTGTACGCCTAGGGCTTATTGCTGGGTTTAAAAAGGCACTAGAGCTGTACTAGCTGCGATAGGCTTTAGGTAAAAACATTAATGGTAGGACCGCTTAATAATTACCTCTAAACCTGGTTGTATGTTAATTATATAGATAGACGCTATTACTCTAGAAGAGCGGAACTAGACTATAGGCCATCTTAGTAGTATATACGAGAAGTATTATATACTAATATATATTGCACGCAATTACCAAAGTATCTATTTTAGAAGTCCTTTATAAGATCTCCTTATTAAATCTATTATAAAAATAGGGCTGTTATAAGATTAACGAGCGCCTATAGAGCTCGATAACGACTAGCTAGAAAAAGTCCGCAATAACCCTAAGCTTAGAGCGCTTTATAATAAATAAGAAGAATATAAAAACCTTATCTATAATAAAGGCCTCTACCCTATTACTAAGGCTAAAGGCACTAAATTATACTAGTAATATAAAGAGACTAAGTGAAATATTAGTATAACGTATTAAAGGTTGCAGAGGGAACAATTAATAACCGCTATTTGCGAATTCCACAACTTAATTAACATAATTGAGATAGCCAGTTAGCTTAGTAGGAAGGGCCTAATTAAGGTATTAATACTGCTAAGGTAGGAATTTAAACTTCTAAAGCAGGCTACTATTACTAGAATGCTCTTTACACCTTTTAAAAACGAAAAAGCCTAGGTTAAGTTTATTAAAAACCTAGCTCGACTGTATTACTAAGAAGAAATAGCTTAATATAAACCTTTAAAACGGAAGAAAATAGACTTTATTGTCTTTAAAAATAAGAAAATATCTTACATATAAAAGCGAAAGGATATTAGTCTTAAGAATACCTTAAATTACTAAACTTTTAATTATATATCCCTAAAGGAAGAGTCGCCGGATAATAAATATTGCGGGACTATTTAATAAGAGCTTAGCATTTTAGACGCCGCTAAAGCCAAAACTGTTTAGTTATATCCTATAGAGCTTTCCTACTTAGTATACCTTATTTATATAGGCAATAACGGGTTCTTATACAAAAAACGGATGCGCTATATACCGTAAAAAGACGTCCTAAAGAAGCACATAGAAACCTACTTTCAACTCCCTAAATATCAGAGAGAGTTTTAATATCGCTACCCCAAATATTCTATTAAGCTAAATAGCATAATGTATTTTAAGAGATATGCATCTAATATATATAAAGTATCTCACTAATACACGCGGACTCCCCCTCTACTGGTATATATCGCAAGGAGAACGCATTATCATTGCTATCTCCATATTTAAGATAACAAGTAAAAGAAGAGAGGGAAGGAAAAAAGGGAGGGAGAAAGGTAGTAGTAGGTAGCTCCTTCTCTCTTTAGTAATAGATTATATTATATTAAGAAGTTTTCCTTTAGAGAGAATTCTTAATTAAAAGGAGTAGTAAGGGAAGTAAGAGAGATAGGGGGTAACTTAGCCGCGAGAGTCTATAATAAGGTCCTCTTTATAGCAAAAGGCATTAGTATTACTACCTATTTACCGTCTATTTAGCACTTGCTTATTACCTATAATAAGTAAACAGCTTATATATAACGTTTATTACTTATCTGGTTCTTTATAGGAATTTTAATTACTAGTAAGCTAGCAAACTTAAATATATATTAGAAAGAAGAGCGGATTTATAACATAGCTAAAACTAGCCTTATAATCTAATGTAAATATATGCCGCCCAAATAAGCGAATTGCCTCTCTTACTCTTATCTACTTTGTATTTTAACGGCCTTAAACGCCTTATAATTCTCGTTCTAGGTTTTAAAATATTTTTCCCTTAGACTTTAAAGGTCCTACAGATCTCGCTTTACGCCTTTAGCTTATACCACCTTAGCCTTATAGCCTTATGCACACTAAGTTAAGGGATAATCGCTTATAAATCGGCTTCCAGTTTTTACACTTTAGAAATTCTATATATAGTTACCTGTCCTACATATCTATTATACTAAAAATATATTAGACGTATTAATTCGTTAATAGTAGCAATACTCTCGCACTATTATAGGTATAATAAATATATAAGAGGGTTTAAGTAGTAGAGAACAGTATAATAAGACATAAACTATATATATATATAAAAGAAAAGGGACATAAATATAAAAAAAAAAGTTTAAGAGAAAATAAAAGAAAGTAACATTCTAAGCAACCTAGACGGCTTAACAGATATAAAAAGATTAACCTAAGGTTCGCTAAAAAGCCATACACACAGTTTATAAAAATCCTATTTAGCTCTAGGTAATAGAAACTGGTTAACACTAACAGAGGAATAAGATATTAATTAAAGGCTTAAACTAAGCAGGATAGAGAGGATCTAAAACTTAATAAAACCAGTTAGCAACTACAATAATAGTATAGATTGCTATAATAAGAACGCCTTTAAGCCAGTCTATTTTAGTGTTAGTTATAATAGATTACCTATATAGAAAGGAAAACTTACTAAATTTACTATCCTAGATAAGATAATTTACTAGGAGCACGGCAATAAATAAAACAGCGATTAGAAAGGTATCAAAATAAAGCGTTATATAATTCTAGCCTATAATCTAATTAAGTATAACAACGAATAGGAGAATTAGAAGAGTGATTTATATACTAAATTTAATAGTAATATTAATTACTAGATTTATTTTATTCTTATAAGCTACTATAACTACTATTATATATTTAGTAGCGTTCCTAATAATTAGGAGTAGGATAAAACTGATAAAAGTAATAGAGATAGTGCCGCTTACCGTAATATTACTAATACTATTAACTATAAACTCGGAATAGAAGGCGACTAATATAGTAGAGATTCTAAGGGTTATAATTACACCCTAGATTATTAATTGGGGCTCCTTAATCTCATTATCTTCCTTTTCTGCGTTTAAATCCTGCACAGGCTGTTTTTGGTTTACTCCACCTCCAAATATAGCCGGTACTTTAGCGCCGATCTATATAATACTATAAAAAGGTATACCCTACTTATAGGAGGACCTACGCTTAGGAGCCCTTTAGCTTAGAGTATTACACATTTTGGTATATAACTTTAATTGAAATATAAAGTAGCAAACGTATATAATTAGGAGGATGACAGCTATTTTATAGGAAAGCTCTAGATTAAGTATAGAGCTATTAGGGCTTGTGGCTGCGTAGGTTAGTACCTATTATAGGTTTAAAGCTATTATTAAACTTACTTAACAGCGTAGAGTGGAAGGTAGTTAGAATAATTAGACTGCCAATATATAGAGCTAAAAGACCGGCCGCAGTACCTACTACTATTATATTAAAATGTTGTTCTACCCGGTTAATGCCTTTAAAGAAGAAGTATATACTAAGGATAAGGAGTAAGTTTAAAAGCATACTACTAATTAAGGAAGTTTTAACAATAGTAATCTGGCCCTTAGTTAGGGCTAAAATAGAGACAATTAATTTAACAACGTTTCTGCGCTAAATATTAGATAATATTAGGATAAATAAGAAGCGAAGAAACGTACCTAAAAGTTATGTTTAAAAGACTACCTAATATATCACCAGCGCGGAGCGTAATCTCTTTAATAGCGTAACTAAGCATTATAGTAAGCGGAATAATAGTAATAAAGTTAACGATAAATATAGTAATACCGTTAATATAAAGATAATTAACCACAAAGCTGACGGAAACGGTAAGAAGAAGTATATTTATCCATAAACTAAATAAAACGGCACGAACTTAATCCTTAGCAAGTATATTACACTTTAAAGCTTTTTTCAGCCTTTCCTCTTTAATTATTAGCTTAAGATATAAGGATCCCCGTAGGCCTATACCGGCCTCTTTATTAGGTTGTTTATTATTAGGCCTTATCTAGGCTGCTTAATAGGCTTTTAAGAGTATTACTAGATCTAAATATGCCATTATAAGCACGGTTTTTAATTTTTCCTAAAAAGAGCACAATAGAGAAGGGCAATTTTATAATTTGGAGGTACCTATATATAGCAAAGACTAAGAAGTCCAATAGTACTTAGGCTAACACCAACGCCTTAAATCTATAATAGTGCGTTTAGATTTTTTTTTCAGTTAATTTTATAAGTGAGGATCTAAAGTAAATTCCAGAATAGTTGCTATAGAGGAAAGGAGAATTAACGTCAATAACTAGACAAAACGGCTAGTGAAAAAAGAGAAGGTGGAGTATTTTAATAGATAAATAATAAGTGAAAAGTAAACTGACTACTTATAAAAATGAGGACGTAGTAAAACGTATAAATAAGGGTGTAAGTCTATATGCCTAAGTACCGGCTACTTAGTATCTTAAATATAAGTCCTCCCTTAACGCAAGGCAGATTAATAGAAGTTATTATACTACCTATATAAGGCGGAGCGCTTATAAAGGGCTTAGCTAGAATGCTAAGTAAACCACCCTATAACGCACTAATAGCTCCTTTACTATAGATAGGGAGTGAATATACGAGATTAACTAGCTAAGATAAGTCTACTGCTTAAGCAGTGCCCTGCTTTGTAAAGGGTAGGCGTTAAAAGTAGATTATATAATGCTATTCCTGCTAGGTAAGGCGTTATTAGGAGGTTATTATTAGCTTTTAGTTCTAGTTTACAATTTTATATAAACGCCTCCGAACCCTATATTATTAGGGCTATTTAAAAGCTAAGTTGCCTATTTACCTTATCTTAACCTTAGGCCTAGCTTATTAGCTATTAAGGCGATAGGAAGTTACATTAAGGCGTATAATAGGGCTTAAGTGAAGCCACGCAACTAAATGGGTATTATTATATAAAGCAACGCTTAACTAGCTACCTCTATATCGCCGTCTTAGAATAATTAGAAGAAAGGGGTTAATGCTTACCTTTATAGTTTAATATAACCCTCCTATAAAGGTATAGTAAAGGTAGGTATTAACGGGAAGGATTATACTCCTGTTATAGCCGTATTATAGCGCATTTATAATACTATACTAGTATCCCTAAGTTAGTAAATCGGCTTAACTTTTAAGGCACAGTTAAAGCAGAGTCTATTATTAGCTCTCCTATTAGCCAGGTAGTAGAGAGGAGCAGGATATAAAAGGCCTTTATATCCTTTAACCAGACTTATATTAAGTATAGTATCCTTTAAGGAAATCCCTCCTTACTTTCTTATAAAGATATTTAAACTATTAGCTACCTTATCTCTTTAATAATAAGCCACTCGGACGCTATAATAGAGGATACTATATTATATTAGGCTAAGGTACGCTTTAAATATTAAATCCTTTACAGGATACCGCTGACGGAGCTAGAATATATTGCATGCTTTTTATCCTAAGGGCTCTAATAAGGCCGTTAATATAGTAGGGTAGGTATGCAATAGTTACTTCCCTATAGTTTTATTAAATGCGACCGCTACATTATAAGTCATTTAGGGAAGGTTGACAATGGGATTAACGACTTAAGAGGTGACTAGAAAGAGATAAGAGATACTATTAAGTAGCTTTAAAACGAAATCTATACTCTTAAGAGAGGTAGTAATAAAACTTTAGATTATAGAGATAAACGGGTTATAAAGGCAAGAAACAAGGTTACGGCATTTAAGAGGAAAAGGGCACGCTTAGCCTAAGGATAAAAAAGTCTGCAGAATTAAGGAGGAAATTTATTAGCTTAAATTATACGCTCTTTTGTCTTATATTGTTTACTTATTAAAGGAAATTTATATATTAGATTTAAGCTAGACAGCCCCGCCCTTTATAGTAAGTATTTGCCATATTTATATGCTTAATTAGTAATAAATTAGTAGATCTAACTAAGCTTAGCGTCTAAAGCGAGCAGAACCACGTTCCCCTATTATATATTTAAATCTAGTCGCTCTACTAGCGTCTTCTTTACTAGTAAAGGATAGCATTATCCTTAAAATAGAAGTTAGTTTGTAAAATAATAGAAAAAAAGGGGCCTTATAAGGGTTTCTGGGTCTAGAAGCTATAAAGACTATTTAATTCACTAATATAGTAAACACCCCGGCTATTTTAACCCGCGGAGTTCTACTATTGCCTATTATATCTCCTATATAAATTTATTACAACATCCTTCTAGCTGCTTATTTAGACTCTTCTTAGGTACCTATTTTCTCTTCTAATTTAGTAAGATAACACCTAGCACAGCCCGCGGTTTTAGAACTTCGGCCTATTTAAAGTTAATTATTATTACTTCGCTAACCTCTGCATTTTAAAGTATATTATAAGGTATTATATCTTAGTGCAAAACTCCTAGTCAATAGACGGCCCGAATTAAGCGCTTAACCTATTCTATCAGGTATAGCCTATTATTGTTATTAATATATTAAGAGATTAGTTTCCCCCTAAAACTAAGAAATATTATATAAACGATTTCTATAATACTGTTATAGAAATACAAATAGTTAAGATTGATATTTCCTAGATATACCGGTATATATATACCCTAAATCGGATAGAGGCGCTTGTAGACGGTGGCCTTTTAATTTAGGTAGCTAACAAAGTTAATAACGGTGTATTTCGCGGCTAGGGTGTATTTATATAATATTAACCTAACCTTAAACAGAGCCCCGTGTGTTCTATATACGCCCACTAGCTTATAATTAGTATTTAAATCTTTTAAGAGTTGCTAGCGTATAAGATTAAGGAAGGTAGGTTAGTTAATCCGATAACAGCTTCTGCTGTAATCTTGTATGTTTAAACACGTCTTATTAAGCAAACCCCCCTCCACTAAGCTAAGAAGACATTTTTAAGTGCAATACCGCCTACTTTTACCTCTATAGCGGGAATCGCGACCAGATAATAATCTGCTAGTAGGGTTTAGGGTTTAAGGTAGAGGCTAGGGTAGGGACCGCTAAGATAGACAGCTTGGAGTATTAGGATTAAACTTATTATTACTAGGCTCGCTCCGATCCTATAATAGGTAATACTAAGGGGAACTAGTTAATATTGCTCTAGGTTAAAGCTAGACAGGTAATATATAAAGAAAATCATTTTACCTAGGTGCCCGGTACTCTAATAAAGGCGTATTATATATAGGAATTGTATTTAGTAGATTATTATAAATCACCTCCTAGCTTTTTAGTTAAGCGACCGCGTTAGTCCGCCAATTTTAATTCTAAGGCGGCGTCTTTAGCGCCTAAAGGGTAAATGCTAGCATCTGTCCGACGGCGGTTAGATATAATTAATTTCCCCTATCTAAATCTAGTGCCTATCCAGTCGTCTCTCTAACGTCACCCTTAGGGATAAATAGGAAGTAGTAAACTGTCTTAGGATTATAGGGCACTTATAGAAAGATAAATACTTCGCTAGTACAAATATATTTATACTCTAGTCTAGCCTAGACTATATAAGAAAAGGCTTAAGTAATAATAGCAGCGACTAGGCGACGGAAGTGGTCCTATAGGCTGTTAATCTTACAGTAGTAGACTACTTCCTTAAGTTCTATATTATTAAGACCCTTATAAATATAGCCGAGAGTTAGTTTATAGGGAACCTTATACTTAATAATAAAGGTAGTAATGTAATACTTTATATTCTAAGTCTTGCTAAAAGTGTTATATATATAGAACTAATCTATATAAGGACGCAATAACCTTGTTAATTCTACTATTACTATAGCCGTAGGCTTAGCTAGGCTAGCCGAGCCTAGTAGCTTTATTTACTTAGCCTAGGCTTAGAAACGGGGTAACCACCATCACTAGTTTTTAGATATACTTATTTATTATATATCCTCCTCTATCCGCTATTCTAGGCTAAGAGTATTAGCATAATTTTTAAACTTTACTAACCCTTTTAGGCGGAACTTCCGCCGAAGCGTCAGATTATTGTAAAGTTATTTAATAATTAATAATATGTGGTCCTTAACGGTATAGCGCTAAAAGTGATTTAAGTCTAGCTTAGAACTTATTATCCTTTAATAAATAGCCTCCCTAGGCTCTTCTAATATATATAGTAAAGTAAAGTGCCGTTTTAGTATAAAATCCGATTCTATAAGGTCGTTCCAAATAGCTTCCTACTATATTAGAAAATCTTCCCATACTTAAATCCTTTTAGGGCGAATCTTATTATTCACATTAGTAGGGTCGCCCCATATTAACAACGTCGCATTAGTTTAAATAATAAGGCCTAAGTAGAAATAGGTATAATAGGCGTTAAAAAACTCGGGTAGTGTTATCTTACAGGTTTTCCCCTTAGCTTCTTCCTGGGCTTACTCCGCTTTTTATTATCTACGTTATTCTTCTTTCTATACGCGCTCTACTTCTTCCTATATACGCTCCGCTTCTTCCTATATACGCTCTACTTCTTCCTATACGCGCTCCGCTTCTTTTTATTTACACTGCTCTTCTTTTTATCTACACTGCTCTTTTTATTATCCGCGTTGCTTTTCTTACCGTCTATATTACTCTTTAAGGAAAAGCTGTTTATAATTGGGTGACTATTAGGCCATATTATAGTAGCAATAATAATGATAACGGGAGAGCGTATAGGGGAGAGTTTTGTTTACAGCGGATAGGCGATTTAGGCGGAGCGGATTAATAGAAATATCTAAATAGTTTTACTAATAATCTGGAACCCGTAATAAATAGCCAAGTTAAGGACGGATATAAATTTTAAGCTCTACGCTAGCGTCCTCTTTAGCCTCGCTGTATTTAAGCTTTATGCGTTATATATAAATCTAAATTAATAAGAAGCAAATCTTATAAAGATCCTAAAACTAGAAATAAAAGAAATATATAAAACCAGATCTAGAAATATTAAAGAAATTTCTATATAACGACTCCTATAAACTTTACAATAATTTAAAGCCCCCTTATATATACTTAAAGAAGTCCCTATATAAACAGCCCTATAAGCGTAGCTATAAGTCTAAGCCCCCTTACGTAACCTAACTACCCCTCCCTACTATACTAGAATAGATAAATAACCGCTATATATAATAAGCAGAGAAATGATTTAAATAAAAAGAAAACACTATAAAATAATATATTTATATCCTTAAGGTATAAATCTATAAGGACCATAGTCTTAAATATAACTAATAGTTGCTAAGGCGGCATATATTCCAGGTTTATAAAAAATGCAAAAAATCCTAGGTCGCTAGCATAGATTTATATTCTATTATTGCTTTTAAGGTAGTAAATAAACTTATCTAAGGGAAGGCTTAAATCGTTATAAATGCTTTATAGCTTACTATAAGTTAAGCGGGTAGAGACTCTGGTGGGAATAGTAAAATATTATTTTATTTCGCGATAGGCTAAACAAAGAGAGGCTAAAGTTTTAACCCTTTTATTAGCTTTTATTAGAACTCTTCTTTATATTTATATCCTATACTTATAGATTTAGGACTATAAAGCCAAGGCCACCGTATTTAATTATCGCCCGTATAGCCTCGTTACTTAATATCTCTTTATTACTATCTACCTATATTTCTTAACCTTTAGTACTAAAACGATTTTCTCTGCTATATAATATCTCTGCGTCCTATTCTTAATCCTTATTACTAGAGTTACTCTCCTAACTAGTTAACGCCTCTATATTGCCATCACCATCTCTAAAGTTAATTTCTCTATCTATAAACGCCTACTTACTAGCTAACAATTTAGGGACGCTATGCTTATAGGTACTTAGGGTTACGGGATACCACTTAAAGAGAAATTGTAGTCAATATTGTTAGGATATAGAATAAGCCTATAGGCCTCTATATTGGCTACCCAGCGCCTTAAATATAAGTCCTCCCTTAGCGTAAGGCAGATTAGTAAGAGTTATTATACCGCCTGTATAAGGCGGGGCATTTATAAAGGGCTTAGCTAGGATACTAACTAAGCCTCCTAGTAGCGCACTAACAGCTCCTTTGCTATAGATAGGGAGTTAATATACAAGATTGACTAGCTAGGGTAAGTCTACTACTTAAGCAGTGTCTTGCTCCGTAAAGGACGGGCGTTAAAAGTAAATTATATAATACTATTCCCGCTAAAGGAGGCATTATTAGGGGATTATTATTGCCTTCTAGTTCCAGTTTACAACTTTATACAAATTCTACTAAACCCTACTAAGGCATACGGCGTCCGTTAGGGATTGTCAGTTATTTATATTTAGTAACAGCTTAGCCAATAGCTACTTCCCAATAATGCCTTACTTATAGATCACTCTAGGCGCCTATAGTCTCGGGCGCAGATAATATATAAGCTAAGAGTAATTATAGCTACTAAATATTTTACCACAGACACCACATAAAGTAGGAGAGGGCGGCTAGTATACTCCATCTTTCTCTTCCGCCTTCTGTCCTAACTCCACCCTAGGAGAAAAATAAAATATAAATATTATGCTTCTGGTTCTTATATGCTATTAATTTAACTTACCTTTAAATTTGACCTCTTGACTATATATCCCTTACCGCCCTTATAAGAATACTAGACATTATATATATTACCTTAACTAAGCTTAGGTACATTGCTAATATAACCTATAGGTCCTTAATTAGGGAAAAAATCACTATTTATTACTGTCCCGGAGATAACATACCTAATTATTAACCTACTAGAAACCTTAAATCCTAGAATTGTATTAATAACAAGGATACGGTATCTAATAGTAAGGAGAAGAAATAATTGTAGCTTTCTAACCCTATATAAAAATAGATGCCTTATACGCCTACTTAAACACCTAATAAAGTTAATTCTTACAAAAACGACGATAATATAAAGGGCGGTATATAAGAGGATACGGTTTAGGGAGGTGTATAAAAAATATACCTTAATTATTTTAGGGGATTGGAAGGCTATGGTAAAGATAAGATAGGCTTACCTAAGCTAATAAAGGACTATAGTGAGGCCAAGATAAACTCGCCTTAATTAGCGGATATAGCCGCGGTTTTTAAACATGTTTTACTAGTAACTCTAGGTATATTTATAAGACCCCTATATTTATTTAGCAATACTAATAAATAAGTAGAGAATAGCTTAGCTAATTTTATAACCTTTCTTAGAGTTATATCTCCCCTATTTAAAGTATTAACGATATCTAATACCACGATTTCGCGCGGATAACTGAAGTATCTCGTCTTGTAGTTGCCTTCTTATTATATAATAGAGGACTAAAGATATCTCCAATGCCCTAGTTATAAAGTAATTATATCTACGTTCGGCCCTATTATAGTAATATACTAATACCCTACCTAGGTTTTAGTCGTGGATATACCGCAAGAGAGACTTATAATGTACTATACTAAGAACCCTTATTTCCTCTATTATTATGCTAAAATATATAAACTACTTAAAGATATTATAATAGAGATAGTTAAGAGGGCGTTAGAGGATTTATTAAAAGAGCTATTAGGGAGGAGAATATGTAAGAGAAAGGCGGTTTATACCGGAGATAGAGGTTTTAAGGGGTCTAAGAAATAATAAATTTCTTATAAAGAAAGACTTTTGTAATTACGTTTATCTTTTTTAGCATTTATTAAGAATTAAGGCGTTAATTAGGATTTCCTTAGCTTGGTATTTTATTTCTATATAATTACTTCTATATTAAGAATCTCTTATTATTATCCATATATAAATAAACAAATTCTTATATATTGGATTAAAGTTAGAAACTCGCTTATAGCAAGCCTAATAAGTCCTCCACCTTTGTATGCTTAGTAGTGATAAGTCAGCCGCCCTATAACTTGCTTAGTCCTTAAGGTTGTCGCTTTCTAATCCGGATGTCTTAGAATTAACCTTTATTAACCTATCCTCTTTAACCTAGTTAAAATGTGCTAGAGTTTTTTTAACTGAAATAGAATAGAACCTTTCCTTTAAAATAGTTAGTATATTCCGTATAATAATAGAGAGAAGAGTGCCTACTAGGTCTTATAGGTTTAGAGGCCATAAAGGTTAATCTATAGACGTATAAATATAAAATTAACCATTACGCCGTATAAGGATATAGCAATCTATATTAAAGTATCGCTTTAATCTATTAGCCTTTTCTAAGAAGGTCCCCTTTTACTTTCGAAAATTCTTTTTTATGGCTTACTTTAACCTTAATAGTAATCTTTACTTTAGGCATATGGCTATAATAAATAATTAATAGCTTAGTAGCTCTCTAGTGTTTTTATAGAATAACTAGCGTATAAATTAACTTTGAATTTTATATTAATAAGGCGGGAATATTAAGAATAAATATAGGATATATTCCTTAATATTGGCCTAAGTTATAACTCTAAAAACTAAATCCTATTTTAAGAACTGGGTCTAATTCTAAAGACTATATTCTAATTCTAAAGACCATATTTTAAGTCTATTTTCGGGAACGGGCCAGTTAACTATTAAAAACGTCTGCTAAGCCAAATACACCAAACACAGCTAAAAAGATAAAGTGGTTAAGCTAAGCGGCTTAATAGTCTTAGAAGAGCGGGTATAGGGCTATTTTTACTTTGGCTTAAATCGCGATTCTAAAACCGAACCTAACCCTAGGAGATAGCTAATTAACTACTATAAAAAGGGTATAATCCTAAAAACCAGATCCAGTTTTAAGAAACTAGATCCTAATTTTAGGAAATAGGTCGATTAACCGCTATAAAAAGAAGTAGACTGTCTATATTTAACATATTAGGTTTAGCTTATTTTAGGACTAGCTATATAATCGTCTATTAGCGTTTATATAACCAACCCCAGGAAACCTGCTCTTAGGAGCCCTATTATATTAGAGCCTTACGCGTTACGGAACAAACTAAAACCGGTTATTATAGCTTAGTATTTAACTAAGCCCTATAAAGCCTTAGTCTAAGCCGCGTTAAGTTAGCTTAACTTTTCCGCGCCTAATTTTTAATCTTTAGTATTTATTCCTACCTTACTTCCTTCTTTACGCGCTTAATATGTTCTTGGCCTTCCTATACTTATCTACTATTATACCGTCCTTATATACTAGCCTCTTTAATCTCCCCTCCTTATCTGCCTATCTGCCTACTATATAGCCCTCCTAACATAGCTCTTAGCGCGTTTACTTATAATAGTAAATCTCTCTAAATTAGAGATAATTAAAATAAAGCCTATTAGGGAAGGACTAAATAACTTTTATAATTTATTTAACTTAACTTATTAGGATTTAAGCACCTTAGCTCTCTAGCGTAGTATTATATACACTTAGTTGGATTAATAGTACACGCCCTCCTACTAAAGAAAACCTTTTTATTTTCCTATTTTTTAGTTCTGTTTTTAGTTTCCTAAATCCCTAATCCTAACTTTAAAATATCTTTTTATTTAACGTTTAGTAAAAATAAGTAATAATAGTCTAATAAAATAAATACCTCTTACGCTATCTTCCCCCCCCTATAGATATATTTTAAATCCTTCTATAGTAAAAGGTAATCTACCTTATATTCGCTAGTTTAAGTTACGGGACTTATATCCTCAAAATATACTTTAAATACTACTATATAGCTAGCTACTTGGACAGTAAGCCTTCTACTACTAGATTTTTATTACTTATTTAGATTCTACTAGCATAGAGCTAATATATATATCTCTCTTTATCTAGAAATATTATTGCTTTCGTTAATAAACGAATTACCATAGCGCTCTAAAAGTTTAGCGTTATTACAGGCTGTAGAATATAAATAAGAAGTAGAGTCTTATATTTTACTAGAAGTAGGAGCTAATATCTAAGCGACGGACAATTTCGGTTAAACGCCGCTGTTACTAGCTATAAGTAACGGTTATAAGGCGGTGGTAAAGATACTTCTTATACGGGATGACATCGATCTAAACTCTAAGGATAAATTTAGGGCTACGCTATTACTATTAGCCGCAGAATATAGAAGTAAGGTAGTAGTAGAGCTACTACTTACGTGGGATAACATTAACCTAGATCCTAAGAGCGCTCTTAGAGATATACCGCTGTTATAGGCCGCGATAAACGGGTATAAGGGGGTAGTAAAGCTACTACTTATATAGGATGGTGTTAGCCTAAACCCTAAGGGCTTCTATAATCGAACACTGCTATTAGCGGCTGTAGAACGCGGGTATAAAGTAATAGTAAAGCTACTGCTTATAAAGGACAGTATTAGCCTAAACTCTACTAATATTAAAGGTCGGACTCCGCTCTTATAGGCTGTAGAGAGTAGAAAAGAGGGAATAGTAAAGCTGCTGCTTACGTAAAAAGGCGTCGACTCTAATTTTAAGGATAGTAATAGTTGGATACCACTCTTATAGGCTGCTTAATGGGTATATAAGACTGTAGTAAAACTGTTACTTAAGGACGGCGTCGACGCGAAATCTAAGGATAAATATAGTGAAACGCCGTTATAGTGGGCAGCGGAGGGCTAGTATAAGATAAGAGAAATGTATTTATTAAATACGCGGCTAGTGGGGTTAATAGATAAGATATATAAGCTAGTGGTTTAGCTACTACTTAGAAAGGATAACAATATAGACTTTATTACCGTATATACTTAACTTTCCTATAAATTAGAAAACTAGTTACTAAGAAAAAATAAAGGCTATAATTAACTTCCTTATACTAAGCAAACTGTTATTACTAACTCCAATATTATTCTCTCCCCTACCTATCTTCGTGCCAGCTGCCTTCCAATTTCGCATCGCTATTAAGTTATAGGGGCGTAGCCTTATCTAAGAGATATCTGGCGATCTCTTAGCAGCCCCAGTAAATCGCGTAAGCCCTACTATATTAGAGCCTTACGCGTTATAAAACGAACTAAAATTAATAGGTATAATTAGTTATAGACTAAAAAACGCTATATATCTACGCTAATTGTTAAAAAGTCGCCGTCTATTTCCATTATTCACCACCCCTTTAAAATTTTATTATTTGGTGTCCTTTTTTAAGTAAATTTGCTATATTTAAAATCCTAATTATATAGTCTTAGCGCTTAAAGCAGCACCGAAGGATTAAGCCGTAGCGCCTATATTATTCCCACCTACGCCCTATACCTTATTGTTTTCGCTTAAGACCGGAACAATAGGGCTTTTTTTTTAAAAATTTAGGAGTTTACTACGCCGTAGTAATGCTATTACCGCTAACAATTAAACTTTTAAATTTATATCTTTAATTCTGTGTTATATATTTTGTGTTTACTGTTTCTTTAAGTGTTTTAATAGCCCTTTTAATAGGCTTTTAATAGGGCTGTTTTGCCTTTAATTAATAAAGAAATTATTATTAGCTCTCTCTATTATCGCTATCTCCTTTAGTTTCTATTTTTTTTTCCCCTATAGCAGACTGTGCTAACTCTGCGGTTTAATAGCTACCTCTAAACCTTTACTAATTATCCTCTAAAGTGCTTACTTATTAGATTAAGCCTAAAGCCTTAACGTCTGCTATTAGAGACATTTTTTACTTTCTTTAGGCGTAAGATAAATATTCCTATAAGTATCCTTAATCTCGGATTTAATTAGCATTTACCCTTCTACTTTTAATTCACTATAGATTATAGGCGACCTACTATTTCCTAAAAGGACTCTACTATTAGGATTTTAGCTTATTTATAATTATGCATTAATATAATATACGTTTCCTATTACTATTAAATTGCAGTATAAAACCTAAATTAAAAAAGCGATTGGATAAGTAGGTTAACCTAAAATATACCTATATAACTGCTCCTTACCGTGATTAGGGTTATAATAGTGCTTATAGATAATCTATTTAAACGAGATATATGTCCGGTTACCCTTTTTCTAGCCCTTATAATTGCTGATGGCGTTATTAAGTGTCGGAATGTATGGACAGAGGTTATGTGTCGCTGATTAGTCACCCTTATGGTGACTCATCACCCCCCTACTTAGGCACTGCGATCCTTACGATCCTTTGCTTTCTACAATCGAATTACAGCATTATACTATTTACGAACCGTAGCTACGTGATATCACCTTGTGTAACCAACATTAAGGGAATCTAAAGTGTATTAAATCTATCTCTACTCCAATCTAATACCTCAAACGGATTTTTTTTAATTATCCTTTAACGCGGGCATAGATAAGATTCCTATACTGCGACTGATATACCCTATAGGGAGTATAGCGGCCAACTTTGTAATAAAACTAGTAGTGCTGTAAGATATAATTAAAGAGCTTGCAAAACGTGGGTGCTATAAGCGTATATTAGCGGCCTTGCTAAAGGATAACTATAAAGCCTACAGAAAAAAAGTAAACGTGTGGAAAAGTAAGGCAATATATTATTTATGCAGCCCTATACTAATATTTTAAAACTAATAAAAGCTATTAAACAAGCTATTACTAAGCTAGTTATATTCGCGAGAGGACAAGAAGAGTAAATTTTAAGCCTCTTATAGTTAAACTTAATTCTTATAGAGGTTACTAGTGCTTAAACTTTCGAAGCTAAGCTTAGGGATATTAAATTGCCTTAAAATCTTAAATATTTACTAAAATATGAGCCCTTAAGATATAAAGTTATTTATAGCTTTTATTGTAATCGGCATTATACCCTTAGTGAAGTTATTTAACATAGTATAATACAACGGATAAAAAAAAAAAAAAAAAAAAAGAAGTTATTTAACTATTAGTGGAAATGGCAAATGGCGCATAATATACCGTTTATTTTCTGGAGGCTAAGCCCAATATTATAGGTTACTATCTATAGTGCAAAAAGCGCCTATTAAGGTGAGACTTTAGCTTAATATAGGAAGGCGTTTACTTATCTTTTAACAGGATTCTAATAAAGTTACATCTACTCCATTGCCGCTAAGAGAGTAAAGCTTTAGCTACTAAGGAAATTTTAATAGCGCGATTTAAAGACTGTGTACTAAAATGCCTTTAGGCTAGCTGCTCTACTTTATTTAAGTATACTAGCATTAATGTCGCCAAATAGGTTGCATCCTACATTACTAGCTATTTGCTATCTACGGCCCTAAAGTATTATTTATAGAATAGGTGCCTCCGCCCTATAGAAAACCATATTAAACTTAGCTTATACCTCTTTTAGGACCATAGCGTTCTATATAAGCTAACTTTACTAATAAACGTATATTTCTGCTATAAATGTTCTCTATAAATAGAATTAGACTTAAATTAGGCTAATTATTATTCTGGCCACCTTTAAACCCCTTTTATATTTTACGGCCTCGTATATACTTACGGAATTATCGCTATTACTAGGCGCTACCTATTTTGCTTTAGCTAATTAAAATATTAACAATTTTTAAAGCTGCGTTACTTTAACGTATATATTAATTAGTATATAAATAAATTACCCAAAGGGCTAGCAGATTGTTTAGTATATAAGTATACCTCCTGGAACCCTTATAAGTTATAAAGTCACTTAGACAAAATCTATAAAGTTTATCCTATAGGTATAGAAAAGAGCCTAAAATATAAGAGAGAGAAATAATGGGGGAGGAGATACATAATTTTACGCTAGCAAGATATAATATTTATTAGACATTTAAATAATATAATACTATTTTACTTTATAATTATTCGCCGTATATTCCTATAGAAACTAAATAAAAATGTATTTATATCCTAGTTTCTAAATTTATTAATTTTATTTTTAGAATATATTCTATAAATAAAATCTAGATATTAGTTAATAGATTTAGAATCTGGTTTCTTAAACGGCTTAATTTAATATATATTGCTAGCTAAGCCGTTTTTACTAACTTCCTTACACAGCTCC
>Ga0307515_10006800_pt1 | contig 22751 bp, 25 predicted proteins | sample 17_EM_MG_FD_194513 | JGI IMG/M metagenome (GOLD analysis project Ga0307515, IMG submission 194513) | Populus trichocarpa ectomycorrhiza microbial communities from riparian zone in the Pacific Northwest, United States - 17_EM | ecosystem: Host-associated > Plants > Roots > Unclassified | place... | reverse complement strand
TGCGACGGCAGCTGAGACTCTATTCATTGGTTAACTCGTAATCGTGGGAATGTAGAGAGTTGTGTACAATAAGGTCCGCCGAGAGATGAGAGCTGGCTGGCGGCGGGAGACAGTCGATCTTGGGATGATGCAGTACTCGGTGTATGCAGTACTCAGTGTATGCAGTACTCGGTGTATGCTGCACCCAGCGTTAACTCATGATCATTGCATGGAGCAATAGAAAGGGATGACTTAACTTCGTGTTCTTAGGAGATGGTAGAGTTGAGCACAAGAAAGAGAGAGATCAGAGGAGATGGGGGAAATCATCAGGAGAAACTGGGACTTAGAGAATTTCGTGTGCGAGTCAATTGACCATCCCCGATACGGCAGTTACGAGTCCCGATCCAGCATGTAATCACACCGATACGAGGTCTTCCCAACCCAATCAGGCAAGTCGTACCCCTGATTTTTCATATCTGCTCGTATCCTCCATATCATGCTCATCTTCATCCCCCATCTCTCTCTTTCTCGTCCACAACTCAACCATCATCGCAGAACACAAAGTTAGGTCATCCCTCTCTATCTCTCCATGACTTGATCATGAGTTGACACCGAGTACAGCATACACCGAGTACAGCATACACCGAGTACAGCATACACCGAGTACAGCATCCACCGAGTACAGCATCCACCGAGTACAGCATCCACCCAAGATTGTTTGTCTTCAATTCATTCTCATGATTACGAGTTGACCCCTGAATGTAGCTTCAGCTTCCGGCCTACCTCCCTACACGATCGACCGCTATCAGCCAGCTCTCCATGAGAGTTCAACGGTAAAGTCATATTGTCGCATTCCCATGGTTGCGAGTTAACTAACCGATGAATAGAGTCTCATCACCCGGTGTGCCGTCCATCGACCGCCTCCAAGTACTTGTGTAATCTCGCTCGATCACGGCCTCCAAGTGCATCTCTAAACTCGCTCGATCACGGCCTCGAAGTGTATCTCCAAACTCGCTCGATTACGGCCTCTAAGTGTCTCTCCAAACTCGCTCGATCACGATCTCGGAGTGCCTCTCTAAGTTCACTCGATCACGGCCTCCAAGTGCATCTCCAAACTCGCTCGATCACGGCCTCGGAGTGAATCTCTAAACTCGCTCGATCACGGCCTCCAAGTGCATCTCCAATCTCGCTCGATCACGGCCTCCAAGTGCATCTCTAAACTCGCTCGATCACGGCCTCTAAGTTTATCTCCAAACTCGCTCGATTTCGGCCTCTAAGTGCATCTCCAAACATGCTCGATCACGGCCTCGGAGTATAACTTTGAGTTCACTCGATCCTCATTTTCAGGCGCTCCTCGAATTGCTCTCAAGCACCGCCTGCAGCCAGTCCAGATATAGCGTGTGTAGATGGGTAGCTATATAGATACATAGATACATAGATACATAGATGAGAATGCACACTGAATACATGACTGTGATTCGAGGTGCTCCCAGACATGTCGCCCGCGCTCCCAGGTGCTCCCAGGCTTGTCACCGGCACTCCCAGTTACTCTGAAGGCAGGCAGGAATGCACTCCTAGGGTCTGATACTCCTGAAATTGACGCATCTAAGTTTACACTCCACATCCTCTCAGACCAGTGACTAAAATACATTTTGCTGATGCTATGCAACGCGACGGGTAGCGTGTAATTCTCCGTCAGAGGGTACGAGGTTCCGTCAGAGCGGTCAGAGCCGTCCGGAACACCCGGGTGTTTCTGACGGAAACTAGAGTTGTTGCTGATGTATGGAGTTCCTCGATGCATACCACTTGATTCGGAAGGCCTTAACTGGTGATTGCACTCCAAATGTCATTCTGTAAATTGAGGAACCAACATCTGATGCAATCCCAAGCAAATGGCTGATGGTAACAGCAAACTGACCAAGCATTCCTTCACAGGCATGGCTTGAGATGCTCAACTATGTTTGCCTTTGCCCGGTAATGCAGAATTTGCTTGCCACAGGTGACATGAATCTTCAGCGAACCTTATCGAGAGTAAGTTCTACACCACCCATTGCCCAGTCACGTTCCATGCAGTATGCAATGACTGCCATTACAGTTAGGTTGTTCTTCAATTTCAACCTGTCTGTTGCTAAACTCAACTTATTTCTTCACAGTAATTTGTTCTTAATTGCATCCACAGCCAGTGCATACTCCCTCTGGCACACATTGCTAAGGTTCTTAGCAGAAGGCAGCACTTGGTCACTTGATAGGGCTCGAAAAGAGTGTTGCAGCTCAATGATTCATACAACATTCCACAGAATATCGGCCAAACCAAACCCTAACATCAGGTAATGATTGCATATTTCTTGGTGAATCCTTGGAGTTTCAAAGTGCTTAGCCATCAGGTTGGAGCATGCTGTCTGACATTTCGGTCAGTATGGATCGACCAGAATGTCAAATATCAATGTCCGATGTTAACTTAAATTAGTGATTCCTCAGATTTCTAGCCTGGGCATGATGGCCAAAGCTGGTTTGTCGACAGTCTGACAACTCAATTTATTAACTTCAAACTCTGTGAATTCATTTGTCTGTGCAATGTGTACTTGTGTCTGCAAATGTGTCCCCATTGAGTTGGTCCCATGTGCTAATCCAAGTTGAAAAACTTGAGCACACCCGATTCATCTGATTCCACGGCTGCCAGTTTTCTCATCTCCCCAGTGTCATTAAAATTGCCATGATGGTGCAAGTATAGCATCAAATGAAGCAATAGGACATTTGGAGCCTATATAGACCCAAGCCCACCAAGGGTCGATTATGATTTGTAACGTAATATCGCTCAAATCACCTATAAACACATATTCAATTGTTGGAAGAGATCACAAACTCTAGCATGGAGGCATCTAAATATTATGAATCCGAAATGGCGATAGGAATAGGAAATTTCTGTGATCCGGCATAAGCAACTGCCACAAGTTCTATTATTGTTCAGTTGACCGCAGGTTGTTCAATATCCACCCTAGTGCTATTCGCAAAACAATCACATCTGTAAGACATTGCATGCAACTCTATGTACATGTATTCAAGGAAAGATTGAAATGACTGACTATGTGAAACTGAATTCAGGTACAGCTTAATGCACTTCATTACTGTATAGGTTATTGAGTCCCTACAAGGATTGTTGATGCTCTGGGTACTCGCAATTGTAGGAGGCAGACGCTAGATTGCCAGTTGTATATTTGCCCATACATGCAGCTGATAGGTAGATTTTAGGTTTGCAACATTCCATCCATCTTGGATTATCCAAGCTAAGTGATTGAAAATCGTTAATGCAATGTTGATGCTCTGTTAACATTACATTGACCGTCATTATATGATACAGTTGTTGTGTTCTGCAAGGCAGTGTGCCTACAAAGACGGCTGATGGTTTACTGGTGACAAAATCATGTTGAACATCTCCTTGATATTCGAAGATTTAAGGCCTTAATTTGTAGACTCTCAGGTGTCATGGATTTTAAGGACATAGTTACAATGTCGTCGATAACACATTTGACTCAACACGGTGTTGATAGCTCAATTATGGATTGAAGTCATCGTTCAGCTCCTTGATTACCCAAGACACCAGGCTGACAATGATTGACCATTCTGTGACGCTGATTGTTACGATGTGGAAGCAATGTTGTGGAAACCATTTGTGACTATAAAAGCTGTTGACTGTACCAGGATGAGTTGATGTTGCAGCATTGAGAATGTGGCAGTCAAGATGCAATAGTAATCGTCATTGATTTTTGATTAATGTTCATTTCAGTACATATTTGCGATTTCGGGCTTACATTATTGAACAGAATAACGGCAAATAGTTATAGCAGGAGTCAATGTCACGGACAAGCCATTTATATTTACCAGCACGGATAGCAACAAATCATTGATGCTCTGTTGCAGCTGCCATTTCCACTGGGGCAACAACCATGTTGCTAACCTTGTTAAATATTACTCCGACCAATACATTCAGACAGTGACAATGGAGCCCAGTTTGTTTGCTTGATATATAGTGTGTGCACTCTCCTTAGAGTATGACAGAACCTTGTACACCGTCCGCCTGCGGGCGATCTGGCGAGATGGTTGAACTCCCCATAGCTAGCCTCAGTCCTAGCTGACAAATCATATGAATTTAACGGAATGTGGTGAATTGACAGTGCAGTAATATAATAGAACAGACAAGAAGGAAAAGAATAAGGAAGGAAGGAAACAGCTGACATAAACCCCATGGCCGCCACTCCCTACACCTGCTTCGGCCGCTGCACCTGTTCCCAATGATGTGGTCACTTCGGCTTGGTGGAAACTTGACGACCTCTGTCAACACCACAAAGTTGATCACATCCTGGCAGCACCGTCAAATGGAAAACAGCTCAGAGACCAACAGATGTCGGCATCTTCCTGGATATAAGCATGTCACTTATCTCACTGGCTGCCAGAGGGCATTCTGCTGGTGCCGCCACCGATGGCGGAGATGGAAGTGGTGCTGACAAGAGTCTGTGGCTGTCCCTAAACCACACGTGTGCTTGTCGTCCTCTTGGTGGCAGAAATGTTTCAGGTAGACTCAACTAGGTGCACGCTATCACTTTGGTCTATTGAACCTAGTCACCAGCAACTTCACACTTGTCATGAGGACAGATCTCTCAGTCCCAGTTTTTCACTTGAATCTGTAGCTGAAACATTTCCTGCAGTTGTCGGCCTCCCACTTTACTTTGGCTACTCCCCTCCGCTTAGACATTTTCCTCACTCTGTTCAAGGCCGATCGATGTGGCAGCTCTATTAGCAGGCCTCCACTGGTCTACCGGGCCAGGTATGCCTGACTGTCCGCTTCTTGAAATCCAGAGATGCTGGAGTGTTCCGTGAAGGGGTGGATTTCAGTCGCTATGCTGTGGGCAAGGAGATCCTGGGCTCTTTGAATCATCTGCTTCACTATTGGCTGCCTTGCAATCAGGTCTAGGTGTGCCGTTCATTGAATAGCGGTGCTTGAGTAGCTAAAGACTGCCACTGTCTACACCTCAGATGTTGGCCATGCGTTTCTCTTCACGATCGTTTCATCATGTCCCAGTCCGATCACCCACGGCTCACTGTCAAACCTATCTACTCCCCCACTGTCTATACAGCTGTGGTTGGATATCAATTAGTTCCAAAATTTGCACACAAATGCAGCTCCCTGTTGGTAATCATCTCAGTGTGATGCACCTGTGCACGACATCGGGACCCCTACTACAATTGTTGCTTCCGTCTCCCTCCCCAAGCGCTGCGCAGCTTTTGTTACAGCGGTGGTTTACTCCAGTATAGCTGTGCTGACCTCTGATTCAGCGCCCAGGGGCACCCCGATCCTGCCCTCAATTTGCTGACCGTTCTTATATTCCTGATTTACTAGTCTGTGAATTGGCGGCCCGGATGAAGGGTTTCGATGTAACTATGTTAGCTTGCTACATCCATGTGTCTGCTAATCTTGCTGTAAATCACCACTATCTAGAGTCTAGGATCATAGGTGCGGTGTAAGGCCGTATATCCGTGTGGCCGCATATGAGAGTATATGAGAAGATACGGTTGCACACGTGGATGTGGTAATATAGTTGAGTAATTGATAGGTAAGATTATCGGTGGCGATCTCAGAGAGATCGCAAGTTGTGAATATACAGTCGCGGTTACCCTGCCCTGGCCACGTCCGTGCCATTGGCGAGATCCTTCTCTCGACTGCCATTACATCATCCCCCCCTTTAGGAGCAGACCACCTGGGCTCCCACATAGATATATATAATAAGAAAACCCCATACGAAAAGATAACAAACCAATGCGTACGCCCCTGCAAGAGTGAAAAAGTCCCACAACCGATCAGTGCCCTATCAGCAGCCTCACGGCGGATTCGGTGCACGGTGAAACTCCACCTCCCCTTGACTTCTCTCCGGGGGTCGTAAAACCCGTGCCGAAGCCATTTATACAGACCCAAAATCCAATTGAAGTAAAAAAGTAAACCCCGGTAACAACATCCATACCCACTCCTCCAAGTCCAATCATCGTCGAAGATTCCTAGGATGTGCTCGGTGAACCTCATCAACCAATTCCTGCGCATTCCCTGGATTCTCCGCAGGGTTCCAGATAGTCGGTATGTAACTGTAACTCGCCCATTGCACGAGGTGATAGAGCTTCCGGTCGCGGCTCTTCGAGTCGAGGATCCAGTCGACTTCCCACTGGTCAGAGTCGTCGATGATCATCAGCTGTGGTTCAGATGATGGCTGGCCAGCGATAGGAGGTGTATAGCGGTCGAGCAAGGAGACATGGAAAACATTGTGCTTCCGCATCGGATACCGAAGGTCTAATTTGTAAGTATTCTTTGTGATGACATTACTTACCGTGTATGGTCCTGTGGATTTGTAATCCAACTTCTTCAACGGCCTTGTCGTTCGGAAGTGCCGGGTTCAAAGCCAGACCTTATCTCCACTCTCGAACACAACCTCTTTCGCGCTGGAGTATTTCGTCTGACGGGCTTGAGCCTATTGCTGTAAGGGCTTGTACGCTGGCATCCGGCCACGTAAGGATATGGATGGTAATTGAAGGATCACGGTTGCACACGTGGATCTGAGTGATAGTATATGTAGGATTAAGTGGTAAGATGCTCGATGTCGATCTAAGACTCGTAGCGAGCGGACTATAATACACGGGTGTTACCCGGCCCTGGACACGTCGCGTACAGCCATGCTATTACATTATCCCCCTCTTAAGGTGCAAACCTCCTAGGCTACATATCTTCGTACTCTAAAAGCAATGAAACAAAACAACCTCCTATCTCCCAATGCCGATTTGCCCCGTAATGGGTGACTATTCGGTGGATACGACGCACGGGGAAAGTCCACCTCCAACTGACTGCGATCCAGAGGTGGCAAAACCCGTGCCAGTACCATTTATACCGGACCGGCATCCAATAAGAAAGGGCAGAAACAGAAATACAACGCCTTCCGATCCCGAGCCCCAATTACTCCCTATGAACGTGGCTTACTCAGGTGTTCTCGATGAAACTCGTCGACCAGCTCCTGGGAATTTTCGAGGTATTCTGCTAGTTCCCAACTCGTGCATACGTGGCTGTATCCAGCCCACTGGACGAGGTAATGGAGCTTCCGATATCGCCGTTTGAAGTCGAGAATTCGATCGACTGCCCATTCTTCATCTCCCGGTTCATCGACAATCGTCAGTTGTGGCTTTGATGGCGACTGACCTACACCCGAGGGGGTGTACCAATCAAGTTGTGAAATGTGGAAAACGTTGTGATTCCGCATCGTCTTTGGTAAACCTAATTTATATGCGTTCTGATTGATGATCTTACTTACCATGTACGGTCCCTTGCGTTTGTAATCAAGTTCCTTAGAAGCCCTGGTCGTGTGGAAGTGCTTGGTCGACAGCCACACTCTATCTCCCACTTCGAAAGTGATCTCCTTCCCGCCAGCATACTTCGTCTGCCGCTCCTGGGCATCTAGTTGATTCTCTCGCAGGATTCGGTGAGTCTCTTCCAATCCCTCGAGCACAGTATCCGCTTGGATCTCCGATTTGAGGTTGGCCGGCGCTATCTGTGTTTCGAATTGCATCATGGGATGCTGGTGGGAAACGTCCCAGAATGGAGTCATCGTCGTCGAAGCATGCACTGAGTTGTTGTACGCGAATTCCGCCAAAGGTACGAGCTCAACCCAGTTATCCTGCTCATAGTTGCAGAAGGCTTGAAGGTACTGTTCCATGGTCTGATTTTGACGTTCCGTTTGCCCATGTGTCTGTGGGTGGAATGCCGTCGACAGTCGGTGGTCGATGCTGATATGGGAGCATACTCGGGTCCAAATTCGGCTGCTGAATGGCGTGCCATGATCGGTGATGAGATCATCCGGTACGCCGTGTTTGCAGATCACATGCTCGAAACACATCAGTGCCAGCTCCGGTGAGTCAATATGTTTCCGACAGGGCAGGTCAATTGCCATCTTGGTCAATAGGTCGACGAATACCAAGATCCCAGTAAATCCAAATGCTGTCGACACGGGCAGGTCAGTGACGAAATCCATGATAACTCCTTCACAAGGTCGAAAAGGTAGCGGCAGCGGCATGTTGATCCCGTGGCGTGCATGGCGTGGTGCCTTCATTCGGTGGCATACTTCGCAGCCAGCAACGTACTTTCGACTTGAGGTTTCCATTGACGGCCAATAGAAATCTCTAGATACAAGTTCAGCAGTTCTAAGAGCTCCAAAGTGACCGGATTCTGGGTTGTCATGGAAAAGACTTATCACTTTGCTGCACAGAGCATCGTCTGCCGGCACTTATATCCTCCCTTCGTAGGTCAGAGCTCCTGAGATGACACTCCACCGACTGTCCCCTGGGTTCATAGGTCCATCTTGTCCACCGCTCTCCGACAGATCACAGACACTGACCATTGGAATATCGACTATCTTCTCGTTTAAGTTGACGGCCAGTGAGTCGGTAGGGTGGGCTGTTTTGATTGTCGGTAGGAGACCCTTGTAAGGTTCAACAGTGCTCGTTGTTAAGGTAGCCAATAGTCGTGCGATCGGTCTTTCATATCAGATCTCGTAATCAGGTCGTCTAGAGGGTCCATCTGCGGGGTTCTTGCAGCTTTCCAGGTGCTCGATGATGACATCTTATGAAGAAAGAATCTCCACCCACCTAGCTTGTCTCCGGGAGAGCGCTTTTGACGTTTGAAAGTACTGGAGGTTCTTGTGATTGCACTGTATCAGGACTTTGTGATTTGCTCCCTCGAATTAGTGCCGCCATTGTTTCATAGTCTCCACGATCACTTGAAGCTTCCGATCGTACGGATCATCATTCTGTTCGGCAGAAATGCATTTTCGAGAGTAGAAATTGACTGGTCGGAGAGTCCCGAATCCATCGTACTGATTGAGAATGTCGGCAACTGCGAAGCCGCTTGCATCGGTCTGCAAAATTATCGGCTTTGCCAGGTCGAAATTCTGTAGGATCGGGGCTTCTGTGAAGGCCATCTTCAGTTTCTGAAATGCATGTTGGGCCTCTCGATTCCATTCCCGTTTGTGGGTGATTGGCTGCGATCGAGTTGTAGCCTCCCCCGAAAACCTACTTGACTTCTTCCCGCCACATGCTCTTGACTTCAACAGTTCGGTAAGTGGCAGTGTAACCTTAGCATATTTCCGAAAGAATCGCCGGTAGAAGTTGGCAAATCCCAGAAGCACCTGCACATCCTGAACTGATTTGGGAGTAGGCCAGGCCTCGATCGTCGAGATTCGGTCTGATTCTATGCCGACTCCCTCTGAACTGATGACAAACCCTAGGAAACCAACCTCTGAGACTCCGAATTGACACTTGTTGGGCTTGCAATATAGACCTAATTTCGTTAGCCGTTCCAGAACTTTTTGTACCTGTTCATTGTGCTTCTTCTCATTGTACCAGTAAATGAGTATATCGTCAAGGTAACATATGGCAAAGTCGTGAATGTAGGGTCGCAAGCAATCGTCAATGTAGGATTGGAACGTAGCTGGTGCATTTGTTAAGCTGAATCACATAACTCGGTATTCAAATTGACCGTACCGAGTTCGGAAAGCAGCCTTATATTCATCACCCTCGTTGATCTGAATGAGATGGTACACGTTCTGGCGGTCCAACGTGGTGAAAATCCGAGCTCCGTGTAGCCTATCGTGCATCTCCGAAATGAGAGGTCAGGGATACCAATTCTTGATGGTTGCCGAATTGAGAGCCCGGTAGTCAACACACAGTCGTTAGCCCCCGTCCTTCTTCTTCGCAAACAAGATTGGTGCTGCTGCCACTGAGGATTGCCGCTGGATGAACCCATTGGCTAGGTTAGTGTCGATGTATGCCTTGAGCGTTTTAACTTCAACTTCCGAGAGGTTGTAAATCCGTCCATATGGAATTTTGCAGCCCGGTTCCAGGTCGATTGCATGGTCGATGCACCGGTGCCGTGGCAGTGTGTCAGCCTTGGTTTTGCCGAAGACCTCCACAAATTCCGAGTACTTGTCGGGGATGTAGCCCCCGTCATCCGTACGTATCATCTGCTCTTGGTTCTTGGCGCCATCTGCGCGTGTTAGCCATAATTCGTCATGAGGAAGGAGAGGGCAAGGGTAATCCAGGAGACGCGGTACGGCCGGCCCGACACAATGGAGCATGACCGCGGCGCCCAGAGCTCCCTTCGTGACTCGGTGAGCCGGTACCAGTCATTCAAGTATACCCGAGTTCGGTTCCTCTTCTGCCGCAACTACTGCCGCTGCTCCTGCTCGCTCATCCAGCATACGAGGGTATTAACCTTTCTCGTGAGTCCGCTCTACCATAGCTCCCAGCATTCCAATGCATTCCTCTATTCGTAGAGCGAAAGCCCCCGCAACCTCTTTGCTAGCAAGCAGATCGCCAAATGCAGTGGCCGACAGCGTCTCGATGCTAACACCATTCGCTTCAAGTTGCCCGAGTTGGGAGTCCTCCGTTCCGTGCGATCCCGATCCGCAGGGGGTCCGCAATGACAATAGTCGGTTCCGTGACCAGTGTATCTCCAGGTTCCGAACTCGGAATCATGGTAGACCTAATACCAAATCGTACTGCTTTATTGGGACGACCAGCACCTCCGGTTAGTCAACCTGTGCCAAATGGTCGAAGTATTGGGCCGAAATCGTTGTTTTCCGGCTGTCTCTCCCATGTTCCATTACTTGTCCGTTGAGCCCAAGAGTGGTTGTATGTGCTGCTTCGTGTCGTAGCCCAAGGTTTCGAAGTAGTTTGGGGCCATAAAGATGCTCGTTGCGCAGCAGTCGATGAGTGCTCTTACGCGTTCCATTTCTCCGTGTCGGTCATTTATCTTAACTTCATGGATTATGTGTGCAGAATCGGGGGTCTCTGTGCCGCAGAGATATTGACTAAACATGTGAGCTCTCGGGCTCTCTAGAATAACCCTCGGTGTGAGTGCTATCCAATCAGGTTGTATCGCCTGCAGTGTTGCCATCACGGCCCGTGTGCCAGCTGCCTGCATTCCCAGCTGCATCTCATCCAACCTCTCTCGCCAAGCCAGGTACCGGGAGAGGTAGACTAGGTTTTTTGCTGCTGGGGGTTGAATGATTGTTGGCGTTTGATTTGGCGGTCGACGGACGAGGTGGGTTGGGTTTGATTTTTGTTCTCGGGTGGATCCTGCTCGGGGTTTCGGGCCCATGAGTATTTAGTGCATTCGAAAACGAGATGGCCTTTGGCTCAGCACCGCAGCCATACACTGGCTTCCTGCCGTTCTTGTCGTCCTTCCGTGCTCACCCACGGTCCTGGTGGGCATTTAGATCCCGATCCAGATCCTGATCCTCCTCTTGATCCCGAGTCTAGCCCTGAGCCTGATCCAGAGCCAGATCCTGAGCCCGATCCTGAGCCTGGCCCACCTTCTCCGGAAGGTGTTGATACTGATGGTTGATGAGGTCTCTTCTTCCCCTTCTGGTTGCTGCCTCCACTCTCGGGTCACTGTTGCAGCTGATCGGATTTCCTTGGTGTCTGATCATCTGCTGCTCTATCGAAAAGTTCGTCGATGGAGTCCAATATCCCATTAACTTTGGTAATGGGCCTTAACTTCAGCCACAAATAGGGTTTCAGCCCCGCCCAGATCATATCGTAGAGCATGATCTTGTGGTGTTCCTCATCCAAACCGGATTCCTTCGAGTTTCGTCGATGTCCATCGGCGTATGCGCGTACGTTGTCGTCTGGATTTTGATAACCCTGCATCATATCGTGGTAAACCCGTGTGGATGAATTCTGCCTTTGATCCTTATCGCCGTACAGCTTCCGTATTTCGGCAATGAAATGGTCCAGATGATGTAGGCACGGGTGGTCGTCGGCGAGTAGATTGTCGCCTCAGGTTACCGCGTCGGTCATGTTTGTCCTCTGCAGAGTGTAATCTGGATGGTTGACCCAGCTGCCAAGGTGGTCGAGTGCATACTGGACTATGTCTGTATCGCCGCCTGGGAATAGGTGATTGTGAGTTCGAAAGTTCGAGCGAAGGGAGCCGAGGAATGTCTCCAATTCCCACGCACCTCCACAGTAGCGTTTAGGGTGGGTGACCTTGAATTAGTCCTGTGGGTTCGATGAGATTGGGTCTTTCGACTTCATTTCGGCGTTCTGGAAGAGTAACTCAACGAGCTTTTGCTTCTGCTCAAGCAGATCTCGCATATTCGCAATGCTGACCTCGGATCGTAAGATGTCCCCACGGTCGGTGTCGGCAGCTTACTCTTCGCTGTGATTGTTGTCTTCGGGCTGCTCCTCCTCCTCATCATCATAGTCGGAATTGCCTTCTTCTTCGTCATCAATTTCGGCCTCCGGAAGAACACGTTGGCTGGCGCGTCCGATAGGAGTGCTGATTCGGCTGGCTTGACATCGAGTACCGCGGCCAATTGATGCCCGAATTGGTTCTGCACTTCCGCGCTCGTTAGCAGTGCGTAATGGAAGTCTATTCATTCGTATTGGAGGCATTGGAGTAGAAGTGTTTCTTAGAGTGGAGTTGTGGACGTATCGCGATACGTCAAATTAGGGGTTAAATCTCGAGATCTCATGAGCGAAACGCATCCAATGACTGAAGATCGAGAATAGTGTAAAGGCGTGTACGCCAGCGTCCGGCCGGGTGAGGATCTGGATGGTAAGTGAAGGATCACGGTTGCACATGTGGATCTGAGTGATAGTATATGCAGGATTAAGTGGTAAGATTCTCAATGCTGATGTCAGACTCGTGGCGAGCTGACTATATACAATGGGTGTTACCCAGCCCTGGACACATCGCGTACAGCCATGCCATTGCACTTGCATGTTCATACGTAGAGTTTGGTGAGTCTCCTCCAAGCCAGCTGCGATGGTGTCCGCTGGGATTTCTGAGTTCAGGTTAGATGTTTGCTTCGGAGCCATATACTGCATCCCCGGATCGTAATGGTAATTGGCCAACAATGGACTCATCCTTGAAGATGCGTGGGTCGCGGTATTGTAAGCGAATTCAGTTAGCGGTACGAGTTGGACTCAATGGTCCTGCTCGTAGTGGAATAAATCCCAGAGATACTGCTCCATCGTCTGCTTTTCGCGAGCTGTCTTCCCGTCTGTCTCTGGATTGAAGGCTGTCGAGAGCCGATGGTCAGTTCTCAAGTGAGAACATATGCAGGTCCAGAATCGGCTTGTAAACTGGGTGCCACGATCTGTAACTCAGCTCTCTGGGACGCCGCGTGTGCAAATGACGTGCTCAAAGAAGAGTCGGGCCAACTGTGGCGAGTCGATATCCTTCCAACACAGTATGTAGATTTACATCATTGTCATCGGTCCAGGATAACGAGAATCCCGCTGCAGCCCGATGCCGTTAACTCTGGCGAATCAGTGACGAAGTTCATCGTGACACCTTCCCATGGCTGTGATGGTATCTCCAAGGGGATGTTGATCTTGTGTCTGGCGCGCCGAGCTGCTTTGATTCGGTTGCATACTTCGCAGGTGCTGATATACGTATGTAAGTGCTAATTCATTGCTGGTTAGTAGAAATCCCTAGATGCCAGCTCAGTAGTCTTAAGACCTCCAAAACAACCGGGCTCAGGGTTATCATGGAATCGACTTATCACTTTTCCGTGTCAAGAATCGACCGCTGGAACGTATATCCTTCCCTCGGAATTCAATGCTTACGTGACGACTTTCCATTGATTCTCCATCCCAACGGTATCTGTGCCGTCTGCAGCTGCTCGGTCGACTAGATTTGCCGAGACGTCAACAGCCAAGAAGTTGGAAGCCTGAGCAGCGATAATTGCTGGCATGAGATCGTCAGATGGTTCCACTGAGACGATTGCCAACAGTCATGCCGCAGGGCTGTAGTAGCTGATCTTGCAGTCGGGCCGTCTGGATGGGCCATCTGCCGGGATCTTGCTGCCTTCCAGGTGTTCGTTGACAAAGTCATAAGCAGAAATAGTTTCCGACCACGCGGCTTGTCATCTCGAGAGCACTTTGGAGGTCGGCAAATATTTGAGAAACTTCTGTTCGCACCAAATCGAACACTTGGGATTGGCGCCCTCGAAGTAGTGTCGCCGCTGTTTTAGTGTTTCCACCATGGCCAATAGCTCCCAATCATAAGTGTCGTATTTCTGTTCTGCTGAAGAGCACTTCCAGTAGTCGAAATTGACTGGCCTGAGAACCCTGACACCGTCGTACTGATTCAGAATGCCTGCAATTCCGAATCAACTCGAGTGTGATTGGAGAATTATCGGCTTGGTCAGATCCAAATGCTTGATGATTGGTGCCTCGGTGAAGGTCTTTTTCAGTTTCCGGAATGGCAATTCAGCTTGTCATGTCCATTCCCATTTTACGTTCCCATAGTTGTCTGGCTTCTGGCGTTGAGGTCTGCCATTCAGTTGTTCGGCAGCCTTATCTGCCTTGTTTAGAAGTTCTGTAAATGGAAGAGTCAAGGTGGCATATTTCCGAATGAACCTTCGGTAGAAGTTCGCGAATCCGAGGTGCACCTGGACATCCCTAATTGTCTTCAGTGTCGGCTTATCCTCGATTATGGTGAGCCGGTCCGATTGCATACCGACTCCATCGGGAGTGATAACAAACCCCATGAATCTGTCTTCCGAGAATTCAAATGGGCACTTGTCGGCTTTGCCATAGGGGCCGAATTCCGAAAGTAGCCGCCCTACCTGGCTCACATGTTTCTCATGCTACTTCTCGTTTGTCGAATAGATGCGTATATGGTCAATGTAACATACCGCGAAGTCTTCAATGTACGGTCGTAGGTAATCATGGATGTAGAACTTCAATGTTGCAGGCACATTTGGTAGGCCGAATGGCATGACCCAGTATTCGAATTGGCCATAACGCATTCGGAAAGCCGTTTTGTATTGTTCGCCTTCTTTGATCTGGATGAGGTTATAGGCACCGCGGAGGTTCAGTTTCGTAAATATCCTGGCCTCAAGTACACGGTCAAGCATCTCTGAGATTGACGGACGGGAATACCATTTCTTCACCGTCGCCTTGTTAAGTGCACGATAATCGCTACAAAGTCTTAGTCCTCTGTCATTCTGTTTCGCAAAGAGAATCCGCGGCGCTGCCGACGATGATGACTGTTGAATAAACCTGTTCGCTAGGTTTCCCTCAATGTAAGCTTTTAATGTCTTCAACTCGAACTGCGATAGGGTTAAATCCAGGCATAGGGCAAGGTATACCCGCACTCCCAGTCAATTGCATGGTCGGTTGACCGATGTGGGGGAAGTATCTCCGCCTTGGCTTTACTGACAATCTGCTGGAACTCTCTGTATATGGCCGTGATATGCCCTCCCTCGTCTGTAGGCACCATCTTTGTAGTTGTGCCGGCTCCATCTGCAAAAGTAAGTTCCCAATTCGTGATATATATATGAAGCGGTGAGGAGGAATCTCCAGGAACCTGGATTTATAACGGTTCACCCATGGAAGAGCCAAGCCCCACTGTCCAGTACTCCCTTTATGTCTTGGCGAGCCGGCAATGTATTTACGAGTAAACTCTTGGGAACCGTTTTCTAGCTGTTGCAGCCTCTGCTGCCTGCTCACCAGTCCAGCGCCTGGGGCCTGTCTCACTCACTACCAGTGATGCCTTCCACGGTCGCTCCCAAGAGCCCGGTAAGATCTCCCACTCTTAGGAAGAATATCCCGACGACCTGCTCACTGGCCAGTAGATCATCAAAGGGAGTTGCTCCGAGTATTTGAATATCTGGGATACCGCAGCATCCTTCGGAACACACCTCCTCGCTAGCCGTGGATCCTGGTACATTCCGGGGGCATTCCTGATGGTCTACCTGGTCCACTGCCACCACAGCCGCTCCCCGTGGGGTTCGCAGAGCCAACAGTCTACCGCATTGCCAATCGACGTCAGGACTGCTGGACTGGAACCAAGACACACCGAAAACCAAGTCGTAAGCCCGCATGGGAACAACTAGCACCTCCAATTCTCGAACCAGTGATAAGTGCTCCATACACTGAACAGTGAACGCCGTTTTCTGGGTTTCACTTGCGTGAGCGATTCCCTGTCCATTGAGGCCCAGAGTCGTGACGTAGGCTGGTTCGTCCGCTAGACCAAGCCATTTTCGCACTCTCGGTACCATAACGATGCTTGTCGCGCCACAATTGATGAGATCTCGCACCCGTTGCATTCCCCCACTTCCGTCTCATATCAAAATATCGTGAATAATATGTGATATGTTCGGTCTGGACGTTCCGCATCAGTCCTGACTTGACATGAGAGCTTTTGGGTTCTCCAACAACACCCTTGACTTCAAACCGATCTGATGCGGTTATATGCTGTCCATCGTCGCTATCAAAGTCTGCATTGCCAACCTCTCTAACCGCAATTCTGTCTCGTGGAACCTCTCCCGTCGGGCCAGATGCCGACAGAAGCTTATGAGTCTTTTGGATGTTGATTATCGAAGGACTTCTGACGTTTGATTTGATGTCCTCCGTCCTTGTTTGGAGTGGTGTCTGGTCCTACTGTTATGGTGTGTTTCCTCGTCGTGATTATTTAGGGCAGAAGCTCGGCATGTGTGTCGGGGATCCGCATCCGAAGCATTTCCCGGTAGAACGTCGGCCTTCAAACATGTCCGTTGAGACCCATGGTGCCGGCGGTAAGCCTGCCGATTGTCCTCAGCCACCTGATTTGCCATGTTCATTTGTTCCTGATTGATCGGATTTGCTGCCGGTGGTGTCAGCTGCCTCAGAGATGGATTGCCAGTAGCCTCATTTGCCGCCGTTGGAGGACGTGTCCGTAGGCTGTTTCTGCTGCAATTGCTGCTGTTGATGTTGCTGCTGCTGTGGATTCATGTTTTCGACATCTGTAACTTCCGAGGCCACGGCCTTATCGAAGACTTCGTCCAAAGTGTCCAACCTGCCGCAGGTGGTCGTCATCGGTCCAACTTTGTTCTTGCGAGAGTTGCGGAGACCTGCCCAGGTAATATCGAAGAGGACGTCTTCATGCTTCTGTAGATTCCACCCACCCTGTCTCCAATTAGCTTTCAAATGATTCGCATGGGCTGTGACCAATTCTTGTGGAAGTAGAATGAATCCTTGCATCAGCGTTATCACCGCCACGCATTGTCGGTCCTTATTCCCATAAAGCTTGGCCATCTCCTGACAAAAGAGGTCGAAGTCCTGTAGGCATGGGTCGGATTCCGCCGATAAGTCGCACGCCCATTTCCAATGGTCTGTAATCGCCATCTGTCTAAGTATCTGGTTTTGATGATTACTACAGGCATCGAGAATAGAGATCGGGTATTTGACGTGATAGGGTCCACCGCGTGGTAATTGGTGGCCATGGGAGCTGAAATTCAAGCGTAACGAGGTCAGGAATCGTTCCCGGTCTTTCGCACCGCCCCAGTACGGTGCAGGGTCAACCATCTGGTAGATATTCGTTCCTGGCACTGCGATGTTTCTTTTTGCGCGCTCAGCCCGGTCGGCCACCCATTGGTCCCATTTGGCAGCCATTTGTTCCCTGTCGGGCGCCTTCCTCACTAGTGTTAGCCATGGGTCCGGGTAACCCGCCAGCGGTCCGGGTTTGGACCGCAAAAATGGGTCAGTTTGGTTCCAGATCCGTGCAAACACCCTACGAGCTAACTGTTGGTGGGCCAAACTCGGACCACTACCCGTCTACCCACGGTTATCGCCGGGTGTGGCTAGACCCGTCGGTTCCAATCTCTGTGTCTGCGTTTGAGGTTTCATAATTAGGGTCGCATTCAGATATGCTACTGTTAATCGTAAAATATTGACATTGGTACGTCACGGTTCATTTTCGACGTATTAGTCACCTTGACGTGCAAAACAACTATACTCACGTGCCCAATCACATCCTGAAAATGAGCGTCAACAGAGGATTGACAGAGCATCAACGATATTTGGTCGTGCAATTTGATTTGCCTATAAAGGAGGCCAATCATTCCTTTATGACTGAATACAATATATCAGAGGTGTGATTTCCCAGGATGCATGACCAAAAATCATTGACGCTTCGTTGCCGCTCATTTTCATGATGGGGCAGAGAGGAAATTGCAATCTGTTTTGTCTATAACGGCGACCAACAATACCTCTATGACTGACTACAACCTTGCGGAGGAGTCATTTCCCAGGACACATAAAAAAAAATCATTGCCGCTACGTTGACGCTCCTTTTCGTAATGGGGCAGGGAGGGTCCTGCAATCTGTTTTGCCTACAAAGGCAGCCAATAATTTCTTTATAACTGACTACAACCTAGCAGAGGCGTGATTTCCCAGGACACATGCCCAAAATTCATTGACGCTCCGTTGACGATCATTTTCATGACGGGGCAGGGAGGGTATTGCAATCTGTTTTGCCTATAAAGGCACCCAATAATTACTTTATGACTGAATACAACCAATCGGAGGCGTGATTTCGCAGGACACATGACCCCAAATCATTGAGCCTCCGTTGACACTGATTTTCATGATGGGGCAGGGATAGTGTCAGCAACAGTTCCGGACCGTCAGTTTGGGTCCGGGTCCGGGTCCAAACAGAACCGTTGCGAAATTGGCGGTCCGGGTAGTCAATCAACCCGAACCGTCAATTCAGGTACCGATTGATGGCAAACTCTCAACCTGTCCGACGTGGGCGGGGTATTAGCAGGTTCCCCAGCGGGTCCATCTCTAGATTCATATAAAGCTCTTGTTTTGGAGTTTGTTAATAATATCTTATCAAAATCGCGTTTTCAACAACCTATAATGTGTTTTTGGATGATTTGCAGTTTGCAATATCGATCAATTTGGAATCCGTGTTTTACCTTTGATATATTGTATTTTTGCCTATCAAGGTGGTCAACTAGGCGGATATGTGCATGCAGATCCACCCGATGCCTCGATCAGGAAATATTCAAGACCTAAAACTGTTGATGCTCTGTTGACGTTCATTTTCAGGATGCGGCATGGAGCATGTCGCTGTTGTTTGTGTTCTGAGAGGCTGCCAATTTCTCATAAATAGATAACTGCAAGCAATTAGATGATAAATTACCCAAGATGCAAACCTAAAAATAGTTGACGCTCGGTTGACGCTGATTCTCAAAATGGGGCGCGGACCATGTCGCTCATTCTTTTGCCTATAAAACCTGCCAGTACATGGGTTATGCATAACAGCGACCAGATCACTTTAGAATCACCGTACTTATAAGATCAAAAATCGTTGACGCTCCATTGATGCTCATTTTACTCGATTCTCAATTCAATATATGCTACCATCGATAATTGTTTTCATCATGATTTGAACTTATTGGTTGTCTTCCTGGCAGATAAAGACTGATCACTTTGGCAATGCCGAGTGCAGTGACATTCTTGCGCTGTTCGCACTGACATCACTAAAATTTAAATATTATGTCAAAATCTTTATTGCGCCAGCCATACATCTATTTATCAACTGGTATTAACAAGCTACTCCTCACTATTCGCACATAACATATCTCTAACTGAAACACGAGGCATTCTGTCCTACTTTTTCTTCACACCCTTATTCCTCCGTGTTTCTGTTGTATTAACCGACACCAAGAACCTTTCAGCCTGTCTTTTTAACTTCCGTGTCGGCAGAATATATCCGGGAACATTTGGCGTGGCGCTCACATCCCGCTGCTCTGAGCATTCCAGATTCTTGATACTATTACTTTACTCTGTATCAGATTCAATGTCAGTCACGCAATCGTCTTCGGTGTCATTTGGATTATCCAGGTCACCATTCTAGGTTAGCTAATCATCGGTGTCTGAAATGCTTTCAGGTAGGCTATCCTCATCACTGTCGACTGGATGACGATTGATTCTGCGGATTCGGCGGTCATTTAATATATGAGTTCGTCCTCCAGGGAGTTCCTTTGCAGACAAAGCTGGTGGCAAAGGTGATCTTTCTGACAGTTTGAATGCAGCTGCACCATCATGGTGAAAGAGTGACCAGGAGGCATTCACAATGTCTTCCGTTTCCGAAATGAATCCTATGGCTGTCATCTCTTTGTTTTGGGCACGTGATTCCTTCTGTGTAGCACGTACGTTGAGGCTGCTCTGCCACATCTCCAAAAAGTCGTGGAGGTTGGCCAGTCTCTGCAATGTCTTTTTCTCTGCCTCTTGCTTCGTTTTGGAGTCGTTTTCGGTGGTTGTCATGTCCAATTCTGGATTGTCGGCTGCCAAAATCACGTCATTGGGTCGAGCAAACAGCCTTACAATGACCTTTTCGCGGTGTGTGTCGCCTGTGGTTTTGACTGCCTCCAGCCAATAACATCTTGCCCATGGGAAAAACTGGACTCCACTCCGACACCATGTGGTATGATAGAGAATACATCACGTGCCATATTCGATAGATCGGCGTACTTTGAGTGCATTTCTTCTTGCTGCCCCCAGCAGTCGGTTATGTCCGTTATCCAATATGTGGTACTAATCTCCATTGTGTCAGAGTGGTAATGATTGAGATTTGGATTAATTTGCCCCCAGTTCTTTGGTGCGTCAGGCGGTGAATTCAAATACAGCCTGGCAGCGGTCACTAAGCGAGCTGCGCGATCACTTCCTCCAGGCGTTGTTTTAGCCACATTAGTAGGCGTTAAGTATTCTTCATCATCGCTGGACACATCATAAGGATCAAATGATGATTGACGGGATGCTGAAGCCATTGCAGAGGGGACAAGATTACTGCTCGGTATGTTTTCTGGTTTATTGACTGGCACACGTTGATGTTTGGCACAATATTCATTCACTTCATACTTCAGAAAGGCTTCCTTTTATTGTGTAATATAGGATGTTTCGTTCTCAGGATTCATATTCATTGCCTTGTCCCACTTCCAATACGATCGCAACTTCCGGAACCGATCAAGGATGTGTGCTGAAATGAGTAGCATACCCGTCGTTGGAGTCACTTCGGCATAATATTTGGATAATTTCTGTCGAGCTAACTTCACAGCGAAGAACGAGTCCTGCTTTCATGGACTCTTTTTCTCAGCCAAAGCTCGAATAACGCCATCCATGTGATCCAACATGTCATTGTACACTGTGATAACGTGATGCAATGTGACGGTATGCCTCTTCGACATCCACAGGGTCCAATATCGGAATGGCCTCAATACTTCCATGACATACTTGACTATCGTCCATTCATCTTGTGTTGTGAAGCGTGGCCAGTAATTGCTGTAATATGGGTTTTTAATAAACACGCGCGTGGATTCCCATAATCGGTAGGCTCACCCGAGCAACTCCAATGTTCAGTTCTAACATGTCTTCACATCGATAATCTCAAGTACAGCGATTCGGACTTATGCTGTTTGACATTCAATGAACTCATTTCGACGACCAGCTGTTAGCGTAATCAATACAGCCAGCATTCTCAGCTATATGACGGTCAATTTCAGGAATCACAAAATATCATGAAATCCGTACTTTCTCAATAATCTTTGCTAAACCTGGTTTCATGGTGGACACCTTATTGATTCCAGTATGGCCCTCTTTTCGAAGTCTTTGACTCTGCCCAATGTCTGTGCTTTGATTGCCTCCAAATTGCTGATCGCGCTCTTGGGCTTCCGAAGATTTAGTGCGGCCTGTTACACCCAGACTGCTCATGAATGCACCTAAAGCCAGCTGAATGACGTGCGCCATGAATGGTATGTGGTTCATCAGTGCAGGCCACACGATGCCGGATGCCTCAAGTGTTGATTGCAGTTCGCGTGTCATTGAGTAATTTGAGGAAGCATTATCGGTAGTAAAACCAAGCAATTGGCCGTCTGTAAGCTCAACACGATGAAGCACATCGTTCAAATGTACGGCTAGCCATGCTCCAGTATGTTGGCCCTTGACCTATCATCCTTAATTAACTTTCGAAAGGGGAAAAGAATAGGCGATCAACCTCATTGCAAGCTAGTTGACCCTCACACAAGGCCCAATTACGATCCATATAGTAAGCAATGACCGATGTTATGCCGAGTTTGTTTGTTGAGGTCCATCCATCCCAAGCTAAACTGACTTTGATTTGTGATGGCAACTGCTTCTTAATTGCCTCCACCGTCTGGACATATTCCCTGCTAGTGTTAGCAATGGTTCCAGACCATCACTTCGGGTCCAGGTCCGGGTCGAAACCGAACCGTTGCCAAACTCGCGGTCCGGGTCGTCAATAAACCCGAACGGCCCACTCGGGTACGGATCCATGGTAAACTCCCAACCCGTCTGAATTGGGCGGGTTATCAGCGGGTCGCACACCCGGTCCATCTATAGATTCATATAAGGCTCTTGTATTTGCAGTCTGTTAATAGTATCTTATCAAAATGAAGTTTTCAGCAACCATTAATGAGCTTTTGCTTGTTGAGCAGTTTGCAATATCGATTAATTTGGTATCTGTGTTTCACCTTCAACATATGGTATTTTTGCCTAGAAAGGAAGTCAATAATACAGTTATGCACGCGAAAATCCGCGCGATGCCTTGATTACCAAATATGCAAGTCGTAAAACTGTTGACGCTCCGTTGACGCTCATTTTCAGGATGCTGCAGGGAGCATTTGGCTGTTGCTGTTCCCAGTAAATGCTGCCAATATCGCATAAATGGATGGCTGCAACCAGTCGGAACATAACTTACTCAAGATGCAAAGCTAAAAATCGTTGAGGCTCCATTGACGCTCATGCTCAGAATGGGGCGGTGACCGTGTTGCTATCTCTTTTGGCAATAGAAGCTGCCAATACGTCCGTTATGCATAACATCGACCAAGTCACTGGTGAATTACCGTACTTACAACACCACAAATCGTTGACGCTCCATTGACGCTCAT